>ULUB01020217.1_pt1 | contig 25761 bp, 19 predicted proteins | sample 1958111 | NCBI WGS metagenome assembly ULUB01 (sample SAMEA4835749, study PRJEB28245) | human gut metagenome | biome: gut microbiome; material: fecal sample | place: Denmark | collected 2008
TTCTCACTGACAGCAATCAAATTGCGTGTTTCATTCTCCAGTTTATAGAGCATTGCGAGAGCTTTCTTCTGCGAGAAATGGATGTACAGCATCTTTACAACCTGATTGTAATTGACTCCGATTTTACGGTATAGAGCATGGTGGGAGGATAGAATGGTTGCAATCTCAGTCACGCCTCGATCCATTTGGATGACGCGAAATGCTTTGTCAAAGACCTGTCCTTTGATGAAACGAGCCATTGAATGCATACCGGATTTTTCGAACATGGTCAGAAAACGGGCGTATTCTTCGTCCGTAAATCGGACCATGACGCATTTCTTTGCCGGATCGGCTTTGGGAGGCCTACCCGGTTTTCCTTGTTTGCTGCGAGAAATAAGGTCGTCTTCCATAGTATCCATTTTTGCATGGAGGAGACGAAGCTCCTCTGTGTTTAATGTAGACCGATATCCAGCAGGCTACAATGATCTGTTTTTGCCCTTCTCTTTGTGCGGAGGGGGAAGGATTCGGTCCGGTCATGCTTCACAAGGCAAAGTTACCGAGAGGAATCATTGGTTGTATAAGGGTACGCGACGCCAACCACTGCCACACCGACGCCAACCACTGCCACGGACAGAATATAGCAGGTAGCTGGGGCTGGAATGTTCACGGATTGAGTGTTGAAGACATGCCTGAGAGGAAAAGTTTCTTTCTGGGTAGTCTATGTCTCTGCAATTACCCTAAAAATAAACTCGATAAATGGTGTGCAACCTACTTTTCCTCCACTGACAGCAATTGTTTGGTCATATTTGGGTGTGCCCATAAGCAGGTTTTCCAGCGTTTTTTTGCACAAAAGAATGGTCCTTAACCGCCGCAAATCATGGTAATAATTGACAAAATTTCTAGGGGATTGAGCGCGGGAGAAGGCCATTGTGGCGGCTAATTCCTTTGTCTTACGTTGCTTATGTGCATGAAGAAAGGGTCGTGTCTCGGCCTCGATTTGAGATGGAACAAGCCTCTGAATGTTCGTCATATCTCGTGATTACAGTCAGAAAACCGGTGTGTTTTCATCCGAGAATCGAAACAGAATATCCCCATTTGTCGGAGCAGCCTTTGAAAGTCTGCTCCTTTTCTTTTGCCCGCAGGACGCAATTATGCCTTCCAAGGTCCCCATTTTTGAACGAAGGGTGCCGGAAACCCTTCGGCGGTTAAAATCCGGTCTCGGCACATGGGGTGCCCTGTAAAAAACGACGACTTCGGAGGAGTTTTCCACCCCCTTGCGGGCAAGCTGTTTTCTGTTACGAAATCTATTTCGCGTAACTGAAAACACAGCTTGCCGAGTCCCGAAACATATAATGTTCCGGGGACTCAAAAACGGGTCGAATATCACGTCCCGTTCCCGCTTGTTCGCCGGCCAATCTGAAGAGGCGAACCACCCGTTCCCGAAGCCGACATCGGGAACAAAATCGACAAAAAAAGGAAGGTCCGGAGGCGTCTTATTCAAAAAGGCCGACTGACTGATTGACGTCAGTACTGACTGAATTCAGTACTGACTGAAGCACTGACTGACTGAAGCACTGACAGACTGAAGTACTGACTGACTGAAGTACTGACTGAAGTCACGGTTTTGCTGTTTCGCTGTTGTATTGACACACTGTTTTGTTGTTTTACTGACGTACTGTTTTGCAGGCTCTCTGTTTTGTTGTTTTGCGGACATATTGATTTGCGGATACCAGTTGGATACATAGGACTGGAGCGACAACAAGGCTTCGGCCGTTGCCCACATTCTTGCATCGGGGAGGGTGGGCGTCGCGCCAATGGCGGAGGCCCGATAAATACACGACAGGAACCACAGAAACAGGCCATACACCTCAAAAACAACCACAGAGCATAACTTATATCACCAAACTCCACCGTGGCTCAAACGCGAGAAAAATGGGCAACAAATTGATCTTAGATGGCAGCGGGGATTGAGGACGGTGGACGAAAGATGGGCCAGGAAACGAGAGACACGACACACAGCCGAAGCATGGTTTTTCTCCTTTCCATCGGTAGCATCTTCAAAAGCGGACCGGAGCGAATACGACAACCTTTTCCGCGGGGGAAAGGGCGCCACCGAAAGAGGCTTTTCCCTGCGGAAACCCCACCGGGGCCTGAGGTTGGCATTTCGCGCCGGACCCTTACCTTGCTGCCGGATGAAAAGGAGCTGAACACACAACCGCCCGTTGTCGTTCCACTCACCGGAGAGGCTCTCCTTCGGATGTCCCTCCCATCAAAACATTACAGAATCAAAATGACCGATTTTGTTAGATTTATCTTAATTTTGTATTCATCGATATTCGGGAAACACGCCCCACAATTTATTCGCATTGCTTATGACTCGTTGTCTATATCACGCCTCGATACACGAATTTTTACAGCAGTCGTCAGAGGCTCTGTTGGGAACCTTCGTGAATAACTATCACGGAGTTGCTATGACCACAACCAATGAAGCCTGGGCCGATGAAATCCGCATCATGCAGGAGGTTCTGCTACCGTGGAAGGGTGAAGATGGACAGGTCATTTTCGAGTACGACATTCCACGACTTGGGAAACGAATCGATGTCGTTCTGCTGCTTCGCGGGCTTATCTTCTGCCTTGAGTTCAAAGTCGGAGAACGGGAGATTCTTCAGTCGAATATCGAACAGGTTCTGGATTATGCCCTCGACCTGAAGAATTTCCACCTGCTGAGTCAAAACAGAACCATTGTCCCAATTCTCATACCGACTCGATTCCGGAGCAGTTCAAGCGAATTCATCCCCTCGGTATATGATGATTCCATATACAACCCCTTGGTGACGGGAGCCAACGGGCTTCAACAGCTCATTGCGGATGTTCTGGCACATGCCGGAGCCACAGCGCCAGATCCAAGTCTGGGAGCCGACTGGATCATCAGCCCCTACTCACCCACCCCGACCATCATCGAGGCAGCCAAAAGGCTCTACGAAAACCACTCGGTAGAGGACATCACCCGCCACGAAGCGGACAAAGTATCGACCGATCGCACGATTGCATATATCCTCGATGTGATCAAGACCAGTCGAGAGAAGGGCGAAAAGAGCATCTGTTTTGTTACGGGCGTACCGGGAGCTGGGAAGACGTTGGTCGGGCTGGATGTTGCAGTCAAACAATCCTACCAAAATGGTGAGAAATTGAGCGAGGATGAAGGAGCCGTCTATCTTTCGGGCAACGGGCCATTAGTCGCGGTGCTGACCGAGGCCTTGGCCATCGACAACCAGAAGAAGTGCCAAGCTCGGGGCGAGAAAAAGAACCGGTCGGATTCGCGAAGGGAGGTTGGCAAATTTATCCAGATTATCCACCGCTATCGGGACAACATGCTGGCCAAGCTAAAAACTCCGATTGAGAATGGCGTCCTTGAGATTGATCCCAAGAAAGCGATCAAGCTTGCCAAGTCCGGCTATGGCGAAGTGGAACATGTTGCTATTTTTGACGAAGCGCAGCGTTCATGGACCCACAAGCGGCTCGCAGATTACCTCAAACGCGGAGGAACCTACGGCAACAAACTCAAGATCCAGAACTTCCCCTACTCCGAGGCAGCCTTTCTCATTTGGTCGCTGGATCAACGCGAGGATTGGGCGACGATTGTATGCCTGGTTGGTGGCGGGCAGGAGATCAACACCGGGGAGGCCGGTATATCGGAATGGATCAAGGCCCTCAACGAGAAATTTACACACTGGAGGATCTACATCTCCGACAAGCTAACCGAGGCGGAATATGCCGAAGGGCGTGTCAATGAACTACTGGCCGGCAATGATAAAGTGACCTTCTCTCCGGAACTCCACCTGGGGGTTAGTCTGCGTTCGTTTAGAGCCGAGAACCTCTCCGCCTTTGTGCACGCCTTGCTCTCCTTCAACCCGGATGCCGCTGCGCTGTACGACACAATCAAAGCGCACTATCCGATTGTTCTGACCCGAGATATGGCCAAGGCAAGAGCTTGGCTACGCAAGCACACCCGAGGCTCACAACGATCCGGAGTTCTCGTCAGCAAGACTGCCGCACGGTTTAAGCCACTGGCCGTCGATGTTCTAGGTCAAGGCGATGAAAACGCCGTTCACTGGTTCCTGATGGATAAGACTGACATCAGGTCTTCAAACTATCTTGAGGATGCGGCAACCGAGATCCAGGTACAAGGGCTCGAACTGGATTATACCTGCGTCCTTTGGGATGCCGATCTGCGCTGCGAAAACGGACGTTGGAGATACTTCAATTTCAACGGCCGAACTGCCTGGCGCGAAGAATCGGAGCAAACCGAAAGCAGCCTCGAACGAAGAAAATACATGTTGAATGCCTACCGTGTCCTCCTAACACGCGCCCGTATCGGCATGGTCATTTGCGTCCCAGAAGGCAATTCCAACAAGACCGTTGATGGTTTCCCGGAAGATGCAACCCGACTTCCTGAGTTTTATAACGGTACCTACGAATACCTCAAGTCTATCGGGCTGGAGGAGATATTATTAAATGATTAACCCAATGACGAACTTATATATCTTATTTTTACACCTACTTATATTGTTGTGCCACAATCTTTTTTTGATCATGCTATACTTATCTTGAATTAAAAAAGCAACATTAAGCAGAGCACATCATCATTCTTTTATAGAATAGAATCCTATTTCTTTTCTATTCTAATAACATTATGTTTTATATATTTGTATACACTATTTTGCATTAAACAATGATTATACTCATAAAAGTAGATAAGGCATCCATATTTCCAAAAATCTAGACAGCTAGAAATCTAAATAAATCTCAGATTCAATTATCTGTAATACATGGTACCTGCTATTGAAATACAATCAGAGAAAACACAATCTCAATTGTATATGATACAGTTTAGGTAAAAAGAGCAGAAATGAAGTGATGGCAAAAGAAATAGACAATAAAATTATAGCAAAACCATTTGTAAAATGGGCTGGAGGAAAGGGGGCCCTAATTAAACAGATTATTGAATATCTTCCAAGTAACTTCGGGGAGCAACAAGATATCACCTATATTGAACCATTCGTTGGTGGAGGAGCTATGCTATTTCACTTATTGACACATTATCCGAACATCAAACGAGCAATCATCAATGATGTTAACCACGATTTAATAAATTGCTACCAATTAATTAAGAATGACCCAAGCAAATTGATAACATTGTTACAGGGCATACAAGATGAGTTCTATCAATTAACATCTCTTGATGATAAAAGTCAGTACTATTACTACATGCGAGAAAAGTACAATCAAAATAATTTACCTATAGAAGAACACGCTGCTTGTTTTATTTTTCTAAATAAGACCTGTTATAATGGGTTATATCGAGTTAATATTAATGGCAAATTCAATGTTCCCTATGGGGGATATAAAACGCCTAAAATATGCAACGAGGAAATAATTATAGCAGATCATTCAGTTCTACAAAAGGTTGATATATACGTTGGTGAATACCAAAATATCACAAGACACATAGGGAAAGGATATAACTTTATATATATTGACCCTCCATATCGACCTCTTTCAGAATCAGCTTGTTTTATAAAATATACGCATAATCTATTTGATGATACTGAACACAAAAAATTAAAAGCATATTGTGATATGCTAACTCACAAAAAATGCAATATCATGCAAAGTAATTCCTGCTCCATAGATAGCGATGGAGAACCTTATTTTGCAAAGTTGTATGATACATATCATATCAATCAAATTAAGGCGCATCGCTTTATTAAAGCACAAGCTGGGAAACGAGAGAAAGAGACAGAACTGCTAATTACAAATTATCCGACTCATTCTGAATCATAACACATAAACGAACACCATATGGCCTCTTTGACAATCTCTCAGATTCAAGAAATTAAGGAGCATATGACAAATGACATGTCAATGCTCTCTAAAAAGTTCAAGTCGAAAAAAACGCCATACTTCACTAGAAGCGTATCTCTTAATGAGTTAGATAGCTATCTTAACGAAGGGTGGGAGCAAGTTACTACATCCAAATATAAAGCTAAAATACAGAAGCTGAAACCCGCTGGAGTAAAGTTTGAAGACGATATTTGGTGTATGTTTTATAACCTTGGCTTTAGAAATCTTAATTATGACGAAAATCTAGTCATACAATGGGGGGATAATCCTGAGGAAAAGCAACAATTGGATGTCGTCGCCGTTGGAGACGAAGCCATATTCGTTGTTGAGTGTAAGGCTGCCGAGAATCTTAAACCTGCTTCGTTTAAGAAAGATATATATAACATATGCTTATACAAAGAAGGCATAACGAAAGCTCTGCGCCAAATATATGGAGATGACAAAAAAGTAAAATTTATATTCGCGACACGCAATTATACCTTTGCTGAAGGATGTGAAGATGAGAAACGATTATCAGAAAACAAAATCTTCCAATTCACAGACAATACGTATGCCTATATAAACAGTCTCATAAAATCATATAAATCTACCGTCATATATCAATTTTATGGTTTGATGTTCCAACATGAGCGCATTAATACAGAAAAAATTCGTATCCCTGCGCTAATGGGAACCATGGGTGGTCATAATTATTATATGCTCTCAATCGAGCCAGCTAAATTGCTCAAAATTGGCTTTGTTTTACATCGAACAAAGGTCAATACTCAAATCACAGTACCAACCTATCAACGACTTCTTGTCCCTTCCCGATTAAAGGGTATTGGAGACTTTATTGACAAAGGAGGATATTTCCCTAACACAGTTATCATTAACTTCGATAACTCTAACAAAAAGAATAAAATTCGGTTCGACCTGGCCTCAGGAGGCTCCGACGATACTAAAACCAAATTAGGATATCTTACCATTCCCAATGCTTACTGTATAGCATATATTATAGATGGCCAACATCGAGTATATGGCTATGCAAATTCTAAATACAAAGATACAAATACAATTCCCGTTGTTGCATTTGATGGATTACCGTCGGATGAACAACTTAAAATATTCATGGATATAAACGAGCATCAAAAAGCGGTAAGTCCTGGATTACGTTTGGATCTAACAGAGGATCTAAATTGGGATTCACCACGCTTGGATTCTCGATTAAAAGCCTTGCGCTCATCTATTATAAAGCAACTAGGCAGTGGTAATAATAGTGTTCTAGCTCGCAAAATATCCGTCGGTGAGGACATTGCCAAACTTGCATTTAAACCTTTTGATACAGCATTGTCTCAATCTTCATTACTACCAAAAGCGACAGCAAAAGAATTCACAAAACATACGAACGTGTGCCTATACAACATAAATTGTGTAGAGCACAATAGTGCAATGTATGACTCTCAAAAACGAATATCAAATTTAATAAAAGACTGCTATGCATATGTTTATCACAAAATGAATGATGAGCATAAAGAAGAATATGAGAAATTTATAGAGTGTAATCGCGGCACATATGCTTTTGTATCGTTAATAGCGTCTCTAAATGAACACCTCATTTTAGAAAATAGCTTATCTCAGTTATCTAGCACAAAAGAACAAGTAGATAAGATGTCCCCCTATTTCGATGTCTTAATTGACTATATATGCAACATGCCAATAGATGATCAAACTAGCATATTATTAATGAAGGGGACCAGTGCAGATACCTTTTGGTTAAGAATGTACCAAAATGCCATCCACAAAAAAATACAGACTTATAACCCTGAAGGTCTAGAAGACTGGTTAGAGACACAAGATAAAGACTTGCAAGAAGAAGGAAAGGCTTGTGGCAAACAGATAGAGAAGCAAATCAAAGCACGTATTATCAGCAAATTAGAGGATCTATATGGAGATACATGGGAAAACAAGGTAAAAAAGATTAAAGGTAGATGCTATCAACGGATGGATGATAATGAGGATACCGACAACCAGGATTGGAAAGATCTTATGACCCTGCAAGATTATAAAGAAATCATTGACAACAATTGGACTGTGCAAAAAGAGGACGATAACTCATTTATTACATTCGAAGATGAGTTCTCAATACAAGTATCTGATTCATTCAAAACAAAGACGGACAAACTAAAATGGATTAGCAATCTGATTTCATATAGCAAGGCTTGGACAACTACTAAAGGTCGTCCATTATCACAAGCCGAAGTCAATGAGATGAAATTAATTTTACAAAGTTTAATACCCTCAGAAGAGATCCAATGATCGACTATAACGAGTTTTGCCAGAATGATATAACACTACGTGATTATCAACAGCAGGCCAAAGAAGAAATCTTTGACAAATGGAATACTGTTAATAATATACTATACCAAATGCCTACTGGCACTGGTAAAACTCGATTATTTACATCTATCATTCGCGATATAAATGTTTGGGGATTGCGACACAACCTCAAATTTAGGATTTTAATACTCGCACATCGTAGTGAACTTATAGAACAGAGCTCACGCAGCCTAGATAAGTATCGCATAAAGCACGGCGTTTTAGCTGGAACCATGAAAGATAGACGAAACCTGACACAGGCCATACAGATTGCATCTATCCAAACAATTACTCACCCCTCTAACCAGAACTTGATTAAAGATCTACAATTTGACTTCATAATTATTGACGAAGCACATCATGCTGTCGCTAACTCATATCAAAAGTTATGGGAATTTTGCCCTGCATCTAAGAAATTAGGAGTTACAGCGACTCCTTGGCGAATGAACAATAGTGGTTTTTCTCGCATCTTTGATGTATTTATACCATCAATGTCAATCAAGGAGTTCATACAAAAAGGTTGGTTAGCGACATATCAATATTACTCTATCCCGAATAACTCTGATGTAATTAAATCAATAGAGTCTATTCAAGAATTTGATATAGAAGGTGATTATAAAAATAGTGCTTTAGTTGAGATCTGCGACACCTCTAGAATTCGAGCTCAACTATATAAAAGCTATGAAAAGATTGCATTAGGGAAGAAAGGGATCATATATAGCATATCCAGAGAACATAGCGAACATATCTGCGCTCAATATCGTAAACATAATGTAACGATTGAAAATATTGATAGTAAAACCCCGACGAAAGATCGAGAACATATCATTAAAGCATTTAAAGAAGATAAAATCGATATCATTGTTAATGTTGATATATTCTCTGAAGGTTTTGACTGTCCGGACATTGAATTTATCCAGTTAGCCAGACCTACAAAATCATTAGTAAAATATATTCAACAAGTCGGAAGAGGTTTAAGAAAAAATGGCAGCAAACAATGCATTATCTTAGATAATGTAGGCATGTATGCTCGCTTTGGCCTTCCAGATGAAGATCGCGACTGGGAATCATATTTCTATGGCAATGAAATAGAATACCCTTCCCACAAAACATATTCATTCAATAGTGGAGATTCGAAAGAGGACACAAAAGTTGATCTCTGTGAGGGAAATGAAGAAATGGTCCTAATTCAGGATTTAAAAGCCACTCAAATCTCAGAACATATAAATTCAACTTCTACGTTTTCGATAAAAAAGCCATCCAAACAAGAAGATAACCGAGTATTTCATTTTAAAATTACTAGTAAACGTTTTAATTCAGGAAGATATCTTATTGAAGAGAATGAAAAAGGATTCTTTATAGTAAATACTCGGACTCTAAACAGAATGTTATTAACACAAACAAAAACCATACATGGGGGATCAATTATCGTTACCAAAGATCCAGATAAAAAATCATTTACTATCATAAAAACTCTATCAACCTCAACTGTACACACTGCATTAAGTCGTATCATTGGAACTTTGCATATAGAGGGGCTACTGCTAAAATTTACAGCTCTTGACAAGTCTAAAACGAACGTAACAGTAACAGTGTAAAAAAGCGAGCTTCGAGAATTCGTATAACCAAACGAGCTTCCAGTATCCTAAAAGGCTCAACATAGACAAGACAATCGTCATCTCACAGAACATGTCAAAGTAGTTAACAAATATCGCAGTTGTATATCTAATACACTCATTACAAAAACATTATACCAATATTAGTATAGCTCAAAGCCTGAATTGTGAACCAGACTTGGATAAATGTAACATTCAACACTGTTCCAAAGAGTGTATCAAGAGAAGGATAAATAAAAAAGTTTACAGCCTTTTTAGATTCGGTAGTGTTTCAGGAAGTGTGTCTGGGCAGGCGCCTTCAGATTCCTCAGATATGCAAGAAACTGACACTTTAGTTTGCTCATTATTGAAAATTCGGTCTATCCAGCTGATTGGTTTGACAAAACTACCATCACTAGGTTATCTCCATTTATACAAAAGACCATATTACGATAAAAACGGAGACACCGAACTATTGCGGCACAATACCCAGACCTGTACAAAAAAGTAATATATGTTTTATCTCCATTGGGGATAACGCTACTGAGATTGAGACTCCTGATAGAGATTCAAGTATAAGAAGTCATATAACAAGCACGGGGCTTTTTAGGAGAGATATCAAAGAAGTTTCTGATATTGGTAAAACTGAATAACATATCAATCATAATTTATGATCTGTCGTAAGATACTTGTATTAAAGTAAATTATAAATTACAATGCGTTGAATATGAGCGACGAAAAGAAATCAACACAAGAGGGTAAATACGAGGATATCGTAACTGTTGGATTTATCAACTCAATTGCCGATACAGGCATTGACTACGCAGAAATGGGAATTGATGAATTTCTAACCAATGATATTATAAAAGAAATCCCCATCATTAAAACAATTGCATCTGTAGTTAAAGTTGGGTTATCTATTAAAGAATGGACATTTGCTAAAAAGATCATAACGTTTCTAAAACAATATCATTCGGGATGCTTAACTGAGAAGGAGAAAGAAGAGTTTCTAAATAAATATCAATCTGATACAGACTACAAAGGGAAAGTAATATCTCTTCTTATAACTATCAATGACAGATATTTTGAAACGAAACAATCTGAAATTGCAGGTAATCTATTCATTGCCCACGTTAAAGGGCTAATAGATTGGAATAATTATACGACCATCTGTGGTTGCATAGACCGTTTCTCTCCATTTGCTTCTGAACTTCTTAACGAATTGGAAAAAGAAAAACAACCATACCATAGAAATTTTCAAGGAGTAGATTCCAGAGCTGCAGTTCTCCAATCTTGCGCATTTGGATATCAGTGGGGAACTCATTTCATTATAACCCCCATTGGGGTAATTGTACATCAATATGGTATAAAAGCAGATTTCAGTCATACGGTTGAGGAATTATACCAAATAGCAGGATTCAAGGCATCGAATCAAGATTGTCAGAAATAATGAAATTATACGAAACCATGGGAGTTCGCCACTCTGTAAGAAAATAATAAGAAACACAACCTAAAAGCATTGTGAAAACACTATTAGATCAATAAAAAGACTGGCTTCACGTTCAGTTAGTCGAAACATTCAAAAAAATCTTTACATACAGAAATTAATGAGATGATTACTTATAACTTCTGTCTTTAGTCCTTTTCTAATACAAACCCGTCAACGACATCCTCGAGTCACCTATTCACAGGAAAATAACGTCACTGTTTCAAATCAAGATTCAAACTTTGTCGAGTCGTTAAATTTTTCGGAAATAGGCGTGGATTTAAAGACCAATTTAGTGAACGTTCCCTTCCTTCTTTAGACCGGATTATTGAAAATGGGCTCCATGAGAAAATAGTAACTTCCATGATTTCCAAGCTCCTGCAGAATTCTTCAAAGACCAAATGTTTCGGAGGCCCGAAAATTATCTGAAACATTGGGACGTATTAGATAAAATAGAGTTGCTATCTTTGCATGTCAGGAAGATTTGAGGACATCTCTCCGGATATACTTATATGGAAATACTACAGGCAGAAGAGGATCAGCTTCTGCCTGTCTGTATATGGACGATGTTTTTCGTGAATGCTATTCTTCGTGTTCGCAACGGACTCGGAGGTCACTCAATATTTCGCCTTTATAGGAGAAATACCTTGCACCTTGATATGCCCCAGAAGCATTGCGACGCTCCTCGGGCATAAAGGTTCCGACAAAGGACGAGAGCTTGTATAGGCGACCTTCGTATTCGATGTGATCGTCGTCCGCGACCTTTACCTCTATTCCGGTCGGCACGAAAACCAGAGTTGCGCCAATCGGAATGTGAACCATGCTGAACTTGAAGCGAGCCCGTTTCTTCCCGTTCTCGGTGGACTCCTCCGGCTCCGCTTTCTTATTCCTAAGATAAACTTCATCAATCTCGGCATCGTCGAGCGTGGTCGATATGTCGCGCAGGATGTCCAACGCTTTAGCAGGAGGCACGTTGAAGAATTCCCGATTCTGACGAATCCGCAAATCGGTCAGTCGGTCGATGGTCTTGTGAATCAACTTCTCGACCTCCTCGTATTTCGAGGTTTTGAGTGTCGCATAAATCTCGAACGGCATTGGCACGGCTGTATTGTCCAACTCTTTCGAGCGAACATCTACCGGGCGGGAACTCTTGCCGATCTTCACCCAATCCTCCTTAAAACTCGGATTGGTCAGAATATATACGTATCCTGCTTCTTTTTTCATTGGGAGCGTGTTAATATACAAAGATAGTAATTTCGATGGATTGGACGGATTTTTAGCCATAAATTCCTCCAGCCGCTATCTCTGTAAGAGTTCGGCTAATTGCGTGTGGATCTTGGCCCCCTCGTCGGTGCCCGTAGTTGAGAGGCGCAGCAGCGGTAGGCCGTAGCAGTCGAGGATGCGATCCTTCATCCGGTCGCGTTCGGATTGGCGGGTTCCTTGTTTGTGGAACCGGTAGCCGTCAGTCTCGACAACCAGGACGGGTCGTTTGCTCACCCGGTTGTAGATCAGGAAGTCGAGGTGCGTGGCGCCATTCGAGGCATAGCGGCGCTCCTCGTCGTTGAGAAGCGTCCAGTCGCGGATCAATTGTCGCAGCGGTTGGTGGCAGAGAACGCCCAGATGTCGGAATGCCGGGTCAGCCTCCAACACCCGCTCCAACAGAGCGTAGGTCAGATTCTCGGAGTCGAACTCCGAAATCCGGCGGTGCCGTTTGAGGAACTCCCGCCGCGCCTCGGCATAGGGTTCGTAGAGCAGGTCGAAAACCGAATGGATGGCGCTCTCCGTGATCTTGCCGCCTTTGTAGTCGATGTAGGCCAGCAGGTCGGCGATGTTGCGGCTGTCGGGCTGTTCGTTGCTCGAGGTGACGAGCGTGAATTGCCGTTTGGCCCGCGATACGGCGACGTTCAGCAGATTGGGATCATCCGTGAAGGCGGTAATCTGATCGTCGACGGTCGACAGGATAATGGCCTCCTTTTCCCGTCCCTGGAACTTGTGAACCGTGGCCACGTCAATGCCTCCGCCCAGCTCACGATGGAGCGCATTGACCTGCTCGTTGTAGGGGGAGATAATGCCGATTTCGGCCTGCTCGCAGGGGAGTGACGGCAGCACCTCGCGCCGAATCGTCTCGATCTCGCGGGGATTGAACGCTCCCCGCGCGTGATGCCCCGGGGCAGTCCGCCACGCCGTGATGACGTCGGGTTCGCCGCGATCCTCGGTCATGATCAGCAGACGCCCGCCGTAGAAACGTTGGTTGCAGAAGTTGATGATCTTCGGGTGGCAGCGGTAGTGTTCGCGCAGCAGCGTCTGAGGCGCTTCGGGAAAGACCCGACAGACGGACTCCAGAAAACTCAGCGCGGCGCAGTCGTAGCGGGGATCGATCGCGTGTTTGGCGGCGATGGCCTGCATGCGGAGCCGGTCGGCATCGGTGATGACATTGGGCAGCTGCATCGAATCGCCGACAATCACCGCATTGCGGGCACACATCAACGCCAGCGCCCCTGTTTCGGACGACACCTGCGAGGCTTCGTCCATGATCACGTAGTCGAACAGCGTCTCTGCCCGGAAATTCGATCGCGAGGAGAAGGTCGTGCTCAACACGACGGGGTACTCCTTGAGCAGCTCGGGAGTGATGTGCTGGAAAATGGGCCGTTTGTGTCCCTTGCCATAGCGGGCGGCCAGTCGGCTGCGCAGGTAACGCATTGAGTCGTCGCTCAGCCGGGCCACCATTGCCGGAGCATCCGACGTGGCAAGTTGTTTTTCAATTCGGTCGATCTCCGCCGTGAGCTCCTCCTGCCGGATCTGGTAGTAACTGCGCTGGAGGAGGGGGATCAGCCGTTGGAGATCCTGCCGCTCCGGATGGCGGGGCAATCCGTCGAAGAGGCGGCGGATCCGGCGTTTGAGCAGAAACCATCGGACTGCCTCTCGCCATCGGTCGAAGAGCCCGTTCGGCTGCCATTCGACTGCGGCCTGCAATTCGTTCCACAGCATCAGCAGCCGGGCCGATGACATCTGCCGACGAAGCGTAACGGAGGAATCAATCGTTGTCTCCTGCTCGAAATGAATCTGTTCGGTTTGCAGCCCCGTTAACTCTTGCCGGGCAAGGGCCAGTCGCTCCTGCCGTTCGAAAACTGTCTGTAACGATTCAGCCTTGGACTGGATGGTGCGGAGGAACTCCGGAGAGTCGGTTTCAGCCGAATACCATGAGTCGATCTCGGCCGGGATGGCTTTCTCGATAGCCTGTGTCTCGACGAAGACTGTCTTTCGCTCACGGCTGCCCAGCAGGGCGGTGAGAAATCCCAGCCCCTGCTTCTCCAGCTTCTCGACCACGTTTTCGATGGCCGAGTTGTTGTTCGAGACGACCAGCACGGTCTTCTCCTGCGCCAAAAGGTTGGCCACGATGTTGAGGATCGTCTGCGTTTTGCCGGTTCCCGGAGGGCCCTGGATGATGCTGATCTGATTCCCGAAGGCTGCCTGGATGGCTCTCTGCTGGCTGGCGTTGCACCCAAAGGGGTAGATGAGCGGCGGCACCGGGAATTGTCGGGGTGAGTCCTTGCCGGGATTCAGGTAGAGGGCCGCCGCCGAACGGTCGGAGACGAAGTCGATCTTCTGATACTGCATCATCAGCAGTTTCTGCCCGTCATCGGTCTTCAGAGGGTTGAGTTCCGCCACGTCGCGCAGATAGGCGAAGCGATCCTGTGCGGGCGTCTCCTCTAGGCACGACCGAACGAGTTCGACATCTGCGCCCTTGTAGTGGGCTCCGGTGCCGTTGGCGTATTCCACGTGCCAGAATCGCCGCGAGCCTTGTTGGAAGGCGGCGATGTAGGAGAGAGGCTCTATCCGGCGGCCTTTGTGGAGCAGGTGGCAATGCTGCGGATCAAATACCACGGGATCCTTCAGCCATAACACTTTGCTCGGGACATAGGAGTAGGTCTTCGGGAAATTACAGAAAATGACCTGGCAGCGGTTGGGCCTTGAGGTGTACCAACAGCGTTCGACGGAGTCGGTTTTATCCTCTCCGTCGATGATAATCCGGTTTTCCCGAGGGTCGTACATCCTGAATAGCGGTAGGTCTTGCTATTTTAGTTTCTTGCCGCAGGAGAAAGCTTTGTCGATCGTAGCCCCTAATTCGATATATTCGAGATGAATGGGGTCGTAGCAGATCGGGCGCAATTTACGCAGGTCGATTTGTCCGTCGGTCAGAATGCTTTCGTCGGCCGAGATGTTGACGATACGTCCTGTCAGATGGCAGCTTGCGGGATCATAGGAGAGTAGTTCGCACTCGAGCGTCATGGGCAGTTCGTCGATCATCGGGGCATTGACGTGTGTCGAAGGAGTGGCATGAAATCCTGCCCGGGCGAATTTGTCGGGGACTTTGTTCCCGGAGACGATACCCGCATAGTCGCAGGCTGCCACTTGATCGACCGTAGCCATGCTGACGGTGAAGGCACGTGTCGCAAGGATATTTTTCGTGGTTTTATGCCCGGCGGAGAGGCAGATTCCGATTGTCTCATCGGTAAACATGCCACCCCAGGCGGCATTCATGACATTGGGTACACCTTGTTCGTCGTAGGCTGCCACGATCAGCACGGGCATCGGGTAGAGCCAGCTCTTCGATCCAAAGTCTTTTTTCATATTGCTTCGTGAAATTAGCCAGTAAATTTACGAAAAATACAACGATAAAAAACGACAGAAAAGAATTTACTGACCTCTACAGCATTTTCACAGGACTAGCCAGCTATGTACAGCTCATATATTTTTTCGTATTAGCAAGGAAGTCACTAATTTCATCGCTGATACCAATACAGCTCAAAACCAGAATTGCAAACCAGACTTGGATAAGGTAGTTGGACGTTACACTGGTAAGTGTATTTTCGATAGATGGGATGCATGCGGAATCCCTCTTTTTTCAAGTCTCGACGAACGGCAAAATAGGCTGTCCCATGTGGAGCTAACAAATGGTCGATATCCATCATCACCTCGGCCTGTGCATAAGGTTCCAGCACGTTCAAGACATAAATGCACATAATCGTATCGAATTTCCCTTCGGGGTACTTAGGACGATAATAGCAATCATACCCCGTAATATCATGTCCCTGCCGTCTCAGTTCATTCGTATCGAAACCGAGGCCACATCCAAAATCGAGAATCCGCCCCTTCAGCAAGTCATGCTGAAGCAAATAACGAGCCGGAGCCGACAACCGGGTCCTCTTGATAGCCGTCAGATAGGGATGATTTATTTTTACAGGCTCCATAAAATGGACGGTTGGTTCGTCTTCATTGAACAGCTCTTATAGATCGCATTCATCCTTTAAACGTACATATTTGGCCAATCTTATTCCCTTTCGCAACTCTGTTGCATAAGCTGTTCCCTTTAATCGTGATTTTTCAACAATATCCTTAAGGCTGATATGCTGCGCTTCAATTATATCGGCATACTTGATACCAAAACATTGAACCAACGCATTACACTCTTTACGCTCCTTGCCTATTTCATAAAAGGCATCCAAGGCCTTAGCTAAATCACAAACCTCCATAATATTTCAATATTTCCAAGATTCAAAACCCATATTCAATGCAATCTGGTTCATCGGCCCAAAGGTGCGTTTGTAAAGCTCGAGAAAGTTATCTTCATCCATGAGTACAAGTTCTCGAGGCGTATGTCCCAACGATAGATAGTCCTCCAATATGCGACTATCTCGACCGGCTTCCAGATAAATCTGCAAAGCGTGATATTGCAGATGCGCCATCTTAGGAAGGTAACGACCCAAATCAGGCAGTCGATCGCTTTTTGACGAATTGACACTCCCATCAGCCGGCACCAGATTCCAAAGCAAATCATGCGAAACGAAACTCCACGGAATAAAATGATCCAGTTCGTATTCGCCTATATGGAGCTGTCGCCCTGTATAGATACATTTTATCGGTCCCGCAATCTGCATAACTGTATCCCAATACCGATGCTGCGCTGTAAGAGGTGCACGCGTTTCAGACTTTATCAACTTATTGGATATGGCCGGAACATTCGGATTCCGCACTTGGAGGAACTGTGTCAGATTCCAATAAGTGAAATCGATCAATATACCGTAATGGGCATGAAGATAGGAATCCCAAGACGGATTAAGTTCTATGTAAAAAGAACTGCGATCCTTATACAGTGCATACAAACAGCTATTCTCCAACGTCTGCGAGCGACAAATCATCTCCCGATCATCAGAGGTATCAATCCAGGGGCGAAGGAAACGATACGGGACATTGAGCGTAAGAACACGCAATCGACTTCGTATCGTCTGTTCTCCTAACCGACCACGTAATTCCTCAATAATTATCTTCTGATTTGCATCAATGGGCAAGTCCGTCTCTTTCTGAAGTTCTGTCACAATCTCGAACAATGAGTCACTCTTGCCAAACGACAGTCTGAAATAGTGAATCGGATACCAGGCATTAGCCACCATCCGAATCACCAGTTCCCAAACATCCATCCGAAGATTTCCCGTCCGAGCATGTTCCTGCATCAAGGAGAGAAACCAGAAATACTTATACGTCGCCACCGTTTTATCGAAAATTCGCCCAAGACAGCCAGTCGTAAGTTGTTCGGATTCGGGGAGCTGCATACGCAATCAACTTTGGATGTATAAAATTACGAAAATATTCTGAAAGCCCGTCAAATCTTCAAACAATACAGATTCAATGTCGGATAAATCTTACATCAATAACTTATGAAGGCCATCCTAATCGCTTTGCATTTGATATAAAAAAAGTCGAGTCCCGAAAATCGGAACCCGACTACCCTATCCACAGAGTGTGACGACTACTTCTTCTTGCGATACCCGCACTTCGGACATACACCCTCCTCGTTAAGAGCAACGCCGCACAGCGGGCAGCGGTCGATGTCGTTCTTGGTCACGAACTCCGCCGAGGCGGCATTCACACCGCTCGTGAAGGTAATCTTGGCGATGTTGAGCTTATCCTTCAGCAGGTCATAGACAATCTTGATCATCCCCTCAACCGTCAGCGTCTCTTTCGTGACCACCAGACGGCAATCGGGATAGGCCGTGGCCAGCTCCGTCTTGAAGGCCGGACCCTTCATCTTGTTCTGCGGGTGTCCGTTGCGGATGCCCTGCTTCTCGTAAACGTTCAGAACAGCCGGCAGCAGCGGATCATCCTCGCGCAAAACCAGCGCGTGGTCGAAATTCCGAAGCACGTCCCACGCTACCTTCTGAATCTCGTTGCAGGGGTAAACCATGTTCACGCCCGCTTCGATGCTATCCTCCACCTCGATGGTCAACTTTCCCGTGTGGCCGTGGAGATACTGAGCCTCTCCTTGAAAACCGTAGAAACGGTGTGCATACTGCAGATCGAATGTTGTGATACTTCTCATAACAAATTGCGGTTTTAAGTTAGATATTCTTTTTCAGTGTTACCTGTACCTGTACTTTACCGATCGCCTCCGTCGGGATGATAGGTAAACGACAAACAATTTGCCAATCAGAGAAATTGGCATCAATTTTCATAAACAAAGCGAGAATTCGAAATATTTTCCTAACTTTGAATTCAAGAGCAAATAGGCTTCACGATGGCTTTCAAGGTTTTCACGCTGCTGATAAACGGACTGGTCCCTGTTATTCCGGCTTGGTTCATCATGAACTCGCACCCGGAAACAGCGGTTATCAAGCCGTGGCCAATCGTTTGGACATTGCTCGGAGTCAACGTGCTTCTCATTCTGATCGCCTGGAAACACCTCGGATATACACGCCGGCAACGAGAAACGGAAGCCTTGATGTTAATCGTCAATGCATTCGTCCCTTTGGCAACGTACAACTGGCTGTTTCCTGCCGAAACGCAGTTTTCGTTTCCCATGCAAATTCTGCTGTACTGCTCCATGCAGGTTGTGTGGATTGTCTCGATTGAAATTGCACCGGATTGGGTCGGACGCATCCGACAGCGCAAAGCCGAGGAGCGAGCCTTGTCGGGCAAACAGCACTTTGAATCCAGAGAGGAGGTTCTGAAAAAGCACCAAAACAAGGCTTAAAAAAGATCTCGTTCTTCCCGGATGAATCCCCGGTTCGGAGCGGGAAATGGACCTCCAAAATTCGGACTCCGAACCCGATTTACATTTTTCCGAGAGAATCTGAAAGTAAACAGATGCGACAAAACATATTTGCCGCATTTTTATAACACATCTCTCTTCATGCTATTTATTAACACAAACCCTAATAATCAAAGATCACATCTGGAATAGCATCAAAACTACCTATTTGTATCCGGTCTTAAAATATCCTCCTGCAATAACAACGGTAAAAAATTAATTGGTTCAATAGGCTTTATAAATCTAGCTCTTGCTATAATACTACATATTGTACTAATAATTTTAGGTTGCAATAATGGTAATGTTAAAGGATAAGGATTTGCAGATTTTAATTGTCCTATAAAATAAGACTTTGCCACATTGCTCTTAATTAATTCAATATCAAAGGTGGAAACAATCTTAAGAATTATCTGAGAAAATCCCACCACTCCACGTAAAGAAATCTTAATGGAACCATTTATATTGTTTAAAAGAATCTGCGGCTTTTCTTTAATTCCCAAATCATTTGCCGTATAATCTACAATATCCGTATAAGTATCAATTACACGTTGAGTAGTTTGACCACCACAATGAACTATACAATTTCTACACTCTTTGAAATATCGCAAGATCTTCATATACTTATCAATGTAACTCAAAGCATAATTCTTATTACATCTCTTATATCCTTCATAAAAGTTCGCAACTATATTATTATCCGAGTTCACGCTTAATCGTGAAATCAAATTATTCCAATTCGTACTTTGCAGTAGCTTTTGATTGGCTGAAATATTACAACTATGAATATTGAGAATATTTTCAATCCAAGCTTCATAGCACGCAAATATATTTATTAACAAGTTTTTTGCGATAATAAACTCCTGATCATCCCAGGTCTGTTCAATGCATGAACGATACAAATTTGGACGATTAGATTTATCTCCAGGCTCTACGAACTTACTAGTTAATAGGCTATTAGTCGCAACATTATATTCATGATGGTATCCTTGTACCTGCCAACGCAGATTCTTGAGTGCGGTTATTGTAGGCCACACATCATCAAAGACCTCAGTAATCTGAGCTTCCAACAACTTACTCGGTTCATAAAATAGTCTAGTGGATGTTCTATATAATCCACTCCGAATTGGACTCTGTCTTGAAAGTACCTTCATAATTAAGATTTTAATAGTTTAAATATATATAAATTATCATAATTAAACTATAATAGATAGGAAGATAGATTTAATTAGACTGATAACATTCCATAATACGCCTACTCATCTAGGCTATTCGATTGATGAGACAATTTTCCAGCCACCGAGACATGAAGCAGCTACTCCATCGACTCAAATTCCTCTCTCTAAAGTCGTCAACGCCTCATGCATTGGAATCGTAGCCCCAGCGAAAAAATCCTCCGCCGGGCTTGGAGTTCGCGCAAAAATTACTACCTTTGCTCATGGAGTCACACCCCTCCGGTGACCCGCTCCGGTGAGGGAAAAGAACCACCCAAATTCGGACTCCGAACCCGAGTTTTACATTTTTCCGAGAATATCGGACACCTGAAATGAAGCGTCAAACAAGGTTTTGCCGCCTCTTTACAGCGTGCCTTTTTGCGGCATCTGTTAACATCATAACTAACAGAAAATTAACTAGTTACAACGCTTTTCTGCATCGAAAATTCATGGAGTTTATCTACAGCCGGATCATACCGGACAACCATCCGCGTTTCCACAAGGTCGTGCGCCCGAACGTGCAGCTTCCGGGGTGTTTCTCCTTTTCTGCCCCGAGGTATCGGGGAACCGGTCGGAAAAGTATGGTAAACCGGTTGTCATAATTATTGCTGCCACCACGCAAAGCCATGCGGAATATTGCGTCCAATGCATGCAGGCCAATCCGGGTGTTACCGTAATCGGAACGCAATCGGCCGGGACGAACGGCAATGTTTCGGAGTTCGTCCTGCCCGGCGGAATCCGCAGCTGTTTTTCCGGCCTGGACTGGCATTATCCCGGCGGCTGGTGCGTGCAGAGACAAGGAGTCCGGCTTGACCTCGAAGTGGAGCCGACGATCGGCGGCGTCAGGGCGGGAAGGGTCGAAACGCGGGAAGCGGCCGTCGAAACAATCAACGACCGCTTCCCGAGGGGCTGAAGAAGAACGGGGCTATTCGCCGGCCGGGGCGCTGACCGAAGGAAGGATATCCTCCGCCGAAGCGCCCCACTTCCGGTTGGGACGGCTGCCCATCCTGAGCACCAGGGTGCCCCCGTCCATGATGTCGTCGTGGCTGATCCAACATTTCGTATAGGGTTTCCCATTCAGCTCGGCCGACTGGATATAGACGTTCTCCGGGCTATTGTTCTCGGCTATGAGGGTGAACGTCTTTCCGTTGGCGAGCGAAAGTTCCAGACGGTCCACGACGGGGCTGCCGATCTGATAGGCCGGAATTCCCGGGCAGACGGGGTAGAAACCCATCGCCCCCATCACATACCACGAGGACATCTGCCCGCAGTCGTCGTTTCCGGGCAGGCCCCAGGAGTCGTTCGTGAAGTTGTAGTCAAGCAGCCGGCGGATGGTCCGCTGCGTCTTCCACGCCTTGCCGATGAAGTTGTAGAGGTAGGGCGAATGCATGGAATACTCGTCGCCCACATAATAGAAATCGTTGTCGAAGAAATAGTCCAGATACTCCTCCAGCGCCTTGTTGCCGCCCATGAAGTTGGCCAGGCCCTGCACGTCGTGCGGGACGAAGAGGGTGATGTTCCGGAAATAGGTCTCCCGGTCGCGGTCGGAGCCCTGCGCCCACCCGCTGATCGAGGGATCCTTCGCATCGCGCCACTGTCCGTCGCTGTTGCGTCCGCGGACCATCCGGGTCTCGGGATCGAGGATATTGATGTAGTTCATCGCACGGGCCATCATCCGCCCGTAGAGTTCCCCGTCGCCCATGGCCCGGGCCATCTGCGCGATGCAGAAGTCGTCGTAGGAGAACTCGAGGGTCCGGATGGCCGACTCGCCGTATTTGTCCGTCGGGACGTACCCGAGCCGGATGAAATCGAGAATCCCCACCCGGGCGACGTAATGTCCCGTTCCCTTCGTGGTGGCATTCTTCATCATGGCCTCGAGCGCCTTCCGTTCGTCGTAGTTGCGGAGGCCCTTGACGTAGGCATCCGCGATCACCGCATCGCCGTGGGTGCCGTGCATGATGTTCGAATAACCCGGGCTGGGCCATTTGGGGATCCAGCCGCCCTCGTCATAGGAGTTGAGCAGGGCCTCGATCATCGCATTGACGCGGTCCGGCTCCAGGAGGACGAGCAGCGGGTGCAGCGAGCGGAAGGTGTCCCACAGCGAGAAATCGGTATACATGACTCCCGGCATGATCTTCCCGTTGAACGCACTGTAGTGGTAACCCTGCTCGGTGATGTCTCTCGGCAGCAGCATGCAGCGCTGCAAGGCCGTGTAGAATATCTCCCGGTTCGTCTCGGAGGTCTCGATCCGGATCTTTCCGAGCGCCTCCTCCCATGCCTCTCCCGTATCGGAGAGAAGCTGTTCGAAACTCTTGTCGCCGATCTCGCTGCAAAGGTTGCGGCGGGCCTGCTCGAAGTTGATGAACGACGTACCGATCTTCACCTCGACCTCCTCCCCGCTCTCGGTCGGGAACGACACGCAGACGGCAGCGGCCGAGGAGCCCTTGCGGGCCATCTGCACAAGACGCTCCGCATCGAAGTCTTTCGGCTCGATACACCCCAGCCTCAACGTGGCGGAGTTCGTATGCTCGTAATACTCCACGACCACCTCGTACTCGCGGCCCGCCTCCATTTCGCACGAACAGATCTCGGTCGTGGGCCCGTGGTCGTACCACGCATCGATGACCAGCTTCCCGTCGATGAACATGCGGGCACCGTCGTCGCTCGTCAGGTAAAAGCGGTGCGTTCCCGACGTTCTCGCCCGGAGCACACCCCGGTACCGGACCGAGAAGTTGTCCGGACCGATTCCCGAGATCGGAGCCCCCTCCCATTCGAAATCGATCTTTTCATCCGTTCTCGTCGCCCGAGGAGTACCCGAAAGGGTCATGTTGTCGAAGTACTCGCCTTCGAGCCCCCGGCTGAAAAGCTGCTCCATGGGGATCTCGTCCCAGGAGGGGACGATCGACCAGCTCGCAAACGGTTTGCTGAACCGCGCCACGAAATAGCAGGCGAACTCCCGCCCCACGTAACCCTGGTTGCCCACGCGCCCCGCCACCGTGGTGAAACCCTCGATCTCGTTGCGCTCGGGAATGACCCGGAAATAACTGCCCTTGTCGCTCCGCGGGTTGTCGATCAGGATGTGCGACTGCTCCGACTCGGGATAGGTGAAACGAAAAAAGCCGGACTTCGAGGCGGCGGTCAGCTCGGCCCGGATGCCGTAGTCGTCGAGGTTCACGGCATAGTAATGGGGTTTGGCCGTCTCGCTGTCGTGCGAATAGCTCGAGGCGCGCTCGGCGGCATCGACCTTCAACGTCCCCACCGACGGCATGATCGTAAAAGCTCCGTACTCCGACATGGCCGCGCCGTTGGGATAGTGCGTGGCACGGAACCCCTGCAGCCTGTCGTGCTGCCAGGCATAGGCGATGTCGTTCTCGGCGGTCTGGGGCGACCACTGGGTCATTGCAAACGGCAGTCCCACGCCCGGATAGACGAATCCGTGGGGGCGTTCGGCATTGCTCAGCGTGGACTGTTTCCGCCATACGTCGGTACCGATCCGGGTATCGACATATTCGAGCAGGCTGCCCGACGGTTCTGTCGTCCCGTCGGTGCGGGATGCAGCCTCCGCGGCCTGAAAAAAAACGAGGGCTCCCAGGAGCAGGCGAAGTTTCGGATGATGGTGCATTTTTCTGAAGTTTGGTTCGGACGGATGCAGTCCTGCGCGCAGGACTGCATCCGTCCGGAGCTGTCCCCATGCGCGACAGGACCGACAAAAATAACAAGAAATCGGCAATCTTCCCCCTCTTTTCGCCGGATTTTGCACCTTGCATTCCGGCGCCGACCTGCTGCCGCGCTTCCTCCGAGGGCCGCATTCCCCGCCATCGGCGGTTATTTGGCCGCAAAGGCTCCGTTTTTGCCGCAGAGGGTTCCATATTCGCACAAAAACAGTATCTTTGCAGGCGATAAACCTGCAAACACAATGAACGCTATCACACGCACCGATTTCACCTTCGAAGGTCAGAAAAGCAAATATGTGGGCAAAGTCCGCGACGTATACGACATCGACGACCGATACCTCGTCATGGTCGTGACCGACCGGATCTCGGCCTTCGACGTCGTCCTGCCCGAGGGCATTCCCTACAAGGGACAGGTACTCAACCAGATCGCCGCCAAGTTCCTCGATGCTACCGCAGACATCCTTCCCAACTGGAAGATCGCCGTTCCCGACCCGATGGTCACCGTGGGCCGCAAGTGCGAGCCCTTCAAGGTGGAGATGGTCATCCGCGGATACCTCTCGGGCCACGCCTGGCGGGAGTACAAGGCCGGCAAACGGACCATCTGCGGCGTGGAGATGCCCGAAGGGATGGTCGAGAACCAGCGGTTCCCCGAGCCGATCATCTCCCCGACCTCGAAGGCCGCCGAGGGCCACGACGAGGATATCTCGAAGGAGGAGATCATCGCATCGGGGCTCGTAAGCCGCGAGGAGTACGAGCAGCTCGAAAAATATACGCGGGCGATCTACCGGCGGGGCTGCGAAATCGCCGCCCGGATGGGTCTGATCCTCGTGGACACGAAATACGAGTTCGGCAAGAAGGACGGCGTCATCTACCTCATGGACGAGATCCACACCCCCGATTCGTCGCGCTACTTCTATGCCGAAGGCTACGAGGAGCGGCTGGCCAGGGGCGAGCGCCAGAAGCAGCTTTCGAAGGAGTTCGTGCGGGAGTGGCTCATGGCCAACGGTTTCCAGGGACAGGCCGGACAGCAGGTTCCCGAGATGACCCCCGAGATCGTCGGCGGCATCACCGACCGCTACGTCGAGCTCTACGAGCAGATCACCGGCGAGAAGTTCGTCAAGGCCGAAGGGGCGACGGACACGCAGGCCATCCTGCAGCGGATCGAGAAGAACGTCTCCAAGTGCCTGAAGGGCCTCAAATAGGATCATCTTCCGGCCTCGGGCCTCAAGATTCCAGGCAGCAAACAGGCGGCAAAATGTTTTGCCGCCTGTTTGCCGTCTGACGGCAAGCCACTTCCTGCCTCTCCGGCCGAATCGGCACCCTCCCCCGCACCGCCGTCTTTCGGGCGGTCGAATTAATTGGTATATTTGCAACCTCGGACCTGCCGGCAGCACCGGGGAAAAAGGCTCCGAACCGACACATCATGCTCGAACAGATCATCTCACAACGACTCCAGATTCCCCTGCCACAG
>ULUB01001190.1_pt1 | contig 25521 bp, 18 predicted proteins | sample 1958111 | NCBI WGS metagenome assembly ULUB01 (sample SAMEA4835749, study PRJEB28245) | human gut metagenome | biome: gut microbiome; material: fecal sample | place: Denmark | collected 2008
TTTTAGCACATCTTAGCTCGTTTGTCAAGTGGGTTTTGAAATATTTTTTGAAACTTTTTTGTATTTCGTTTCCCTTATCGGGACAGCTCAACTATCATACCACATCCAAGGGAGTTTGTCAAGCGTTTTTTTGAAATATTTTTTGTTTCTTTTTCATATCTCTATCCGCTCGGGACAGCTTGTCTATATTAGCACATCTTCATGTGCTTGTCAAGTACTTTTTCGACTTTTTTCAAAAAAGTTTTCAAGCTTTTTTCCTTTGCGGTCTGCTGTTTGGAGACAGCTTTGTTAGTTTAGCACTTTGCGTTCTTATTGTCAAGTGTTTTTTAAAATATTTTTTAATGACCGTAAACAATCAAAATCTCATTCTATTATTGCTGTTCATAGGGCTTTAAAGCTTTAAGCTTTCTCAGGTTATTATCCTCTGAGAAATTCTTGGCGTTATATAGGAATAAGACCGCATCATAATCACGTTCGGTGACGTAATTATTGATATCGGTTATATATCTTGGGTCGATGACATCAACAGTCGCATAGTGTTCAGCCATAAAAGGCACAAAACAGTTAGCATATGAATCCTTTATGACAAGAAGCTTTCCCGACGGTGCCGACGACGTCAGTGTGATCTTGGCCGTATTTTCGCCGAGATAGCTTAGGTATTTATCCTTCTTTAAAAGATTTTCCTGCAAGTAGACGTTCTCGAAGCCGTCTACGCCGTTTTTATCTCTTTGAGACTTCGACACTGTGCGGTAATTGCTGATATAGAAATCAATAGTGTCCTCCTCAATGCCGCTGTATAGGGTTCTTGAGTGCATAGAGCCCAAAAAGCTGTGGCTTGCGTGCATGACGTTGAACCTTTCTAAGCCTGACGGTGCTATGCCCATTCTCCTTGCTGTGACAGTATACGCCAAATATGCGCCGTACTGCGTCCAGTGGTGATCTGTTCGGTAATAAATATAATCGTCCTTGGCAGCCGCCAGCGTATCCAAAACGTTTACAGTGACAATGCTCTTGTCAAGCCCTGCATAGCACTTGTCTATAAACTCCTTTTGGCTGACTGCATTTTTGTATGCGCTGATACGGTCTGAATATATTTCGGCAGAGGTCGGAACTATTAATACATATGTCTTTGCGTCAAATTCCCTGCTGAACTCATTTATTGCCGATATTGACTGCTCGACATTGCTGTAATCAACGTCAAAAATCGGTTCAACCATTCTGTCGTCTAATATAACGATGCCGTTGACTTCCTTTCTGCCCTGCAAAAGCTCAAGACGTGTGTGCAGGGATATAAAGTTTGTCCGCATAAGGAATCTGTCGTCTAAATACTTCGACAGACTCTGAGTATAGCCCTTTGAAAAATATTCTGACGCCGAAAGCTTCGGCATTGTACTTAAGTATCTGTTTTCAAGCTCGGAATACTCAACAGGACGGCGCAGCAGTGAAAAAGCAGATAAAACAGCTATTATGCCGAAAAAGACTATTATGTTGACTATTTTGAATGCTTTTTTCACTCGGCAATGCACCTCCTCTAATCAAAACTCTGAAGTTTAAAGCTATTTATTCTGTTTTCCATCGAGTCACAGAAAGGTCTGTAACTTGATGACGGCTTTCGCAAATGCTACTTATGTTCTCTTATATGAATAGACAAAAGATTAGTGTATAGAATTTTTAGATATTCAGAGCAAAGATAAAGTCTTTCACAACGATATATGGCTACCCCTCGATGTGTGCCAAATAGGGAACTAAACTTTCCTCACATTCCGCTAAAATAATGTCATAGTAGTTGGTGCGATAAAGCTTAGTACCTATTGGCAATTCGCTGGCTGCAAACTCACTTAACTCCTCCAAGACTTCTCTTTTCTCATTGTATAATATCTCACCCAGTTCTTCTCTCTGCTCGTAGTTCTTATTGTAGTCATATAGTTCATCAGGCGAAACTCTGACATACAAAGTTTTATTACAGCAAAAAATAATCTTCAAATTGATCGCCTATAACCCATGGCTCATAAACTTCAATCGGCACTTCATCAGGCTGAATAACTTCTGATTCTGTTTGTGAATGCTCATTAGAATTACAGCTCTCAACGGTACATTCGGTAGGCCTATATGTTATCTCAGTTTCTGCAGTTGCCGTATCGTCAACCTTCTTAGTAACATCTCTTTCATCTGACATACCCGTCCGACAAGCAGTACATAAAACGATGAAAATAATCATTATTAACAGCAATAATAGTCTACGCATTTTTCTAATGCCTCCTAAAAATCTTACTCTGACAACAATGTTACAAGACTTATTAATCAGACCATCCAGCACAAAATCAAAAATTAAAATATAAAAACGGATTATATCCGGAATTCACAAGATACGCCGTGCAGGCAATTAAAAGACCTGCATTGATTATCGGAATGACGGCTGTTACAACCTTTGACTCAGACCCGCCGAGCCTTTCGACGTAATCCCGTCTGACTCCTGATGCAAAGAATATGCAAAGTGCAAAGCTAACCGCAGACTGTGACAGTAAAGCAAGCGAATGGCTGTCAGAAAAGCCGGATGCGCCGAACATCGCGCCGAAGTATCCCAATGCGTCCGAAAGTGTTTTAGACTCGAACATCACCCATCCCAAAACAACTGCAAGCATTGTATATAGCCACGATATCCACCCGGGAAGCTTTTTCAGCAGCTTAGAAAGCCATAAGTGCTCTATTATAATAAGTACGCCGAACCACAAGCCCCAAAGCACAAAATTCATGCTTGCTCCATGCCAAAGACCCGTTAACAGCCAGACAATTGCTAAGTTTCTGACTGTTTTCAGCCGTCCCTCGTGACTTCCTCCCAAAGGAAAGTACACATACTCTCTAAACCATGAGCCGAGACTTATGTGCCATCTGCGCCAAAACTCCGACACGCTCTTTGAGATATACGGCAGATTGAAATTTTCCGTAAATCTAAAGCCAAGCATACGCCCCAGACCTATTGCCATGTCAGAGTAGCCGGAAAAATCAAAGTAAATCTGAAAAGTAAATGCGGCTATGCCGAGCCAAGCCGTGAGAGCCGGCATGGTTGAATAGTCCATAGCTTTTATATCAGCCCAAAATACGCCTATATTGTTCGCCAGCAGCACCTTTTTAGCCAAGCCCTTGATAAAAATCGTAACGCCGTCGGAGACGTCCGAAATTGTTATGCTGCGTTCCTTCAATGAATCAGCAACATCCGAATACTTGACAATCGGTCCTGCGACAATCTGCGGAAACATCGTGACGTAAGCGGCAAAATCGATAAAATTCTTCTGAACGGGATATTTATTCAGATAAAGGTCGATTGTATATGACATACTCTGAAACGTAAAGAAGGATATGCCTATAGGCAGCGGCAAATTGGGGTCGGGGATTTTTGTTTTAAAAACAGTATTTACAATCTCAACTGCAAAGGAGCTGTACTTAAAAGCAAACAGCAGACCGAGATTCATCACAACCGATACAATCAGGCAAATCCGTCTTTTCTTTGTATCGTCAAAACGCTGCATCATCCGTCCTGCTGTATAATCAATGACAATTGAAAGAAGCATCACCAAAACGTATATCGGCTCGCCCCACGCATAAAAAATCACTCCCGGCACAAACAGACTGAAGTTCTTAAGCTTTTTAGGCGAAATATAATATATAATCAGCGCCAAAGGAAGAAAATAAAATAAAAACTCTATGCTCGAAAATACCATTTTATTTTCCTCCCTTCATCGTTGACATAACCTTCTGCTTTAAAAGCAGTCTTTATGTATCTATTCATCCATGCTCTTTATTGCTTTTTTATACTCATCGTAGCTAAGCCTTGTATTCAAGGCGTCCAAAAGCGAATTAGCGGTCAGTCTTTCCGGTAGGGACAAAAGGCTTATAAGCCTTTGTCTTTTGGCGGACGAATCCTTTGCGCCGGTAAGCCCGTCCTCATATAAATCCATGCGTGTTATTTTGCGCACATCCGTCGAGTTCTTTGCACCGTCGGCAAGCTCGCTCAGTGCTGATATTATAACACTGTCCGGCACGCCCTCGACGCCAAGCTTTCCCTCAGCCGACGGCTGAGCCTTGCGCCTTTCCTTGCCGTATATGTCCGGAATATATGCGTTTCTTACCGTACCGTCAGAAACTATGCCTTTTATGTGTCCTCTGATTTTAAAGCCGGCACTGTCGCTATCGGTCAATATGATTATACCACCGTTTTTCGCATAAAATCTTATCAGCTCGACTGTCCTTTGATCCTTAAAAACGCCAAAGCCGTTTGTTACTATCACCGGGCAGTCGACTAATCTGCTGAGTCTTGCCTTGTCATATCTGCCCTCGACAACTATTGCGCCGTTTATATGAAGCTTTTCCGTAGTGCCGTCCCCCTAACGCTCAGCCGATATGCTTTTTTGTCAAATGTATTGCATCAGCTATTTAGCTGTTAAAATCTTAGTTATTGCCGTTTCAAGCATGACCTTTGGGTCGGTTCTTTTGGACTTCATGTCTATATCGCAGTCCGAAAGCACCGAAATGCTGTATCTGAGCTTTTCGATAGACATACTGCGGCAGTCTCTGAATGCGTTTTTGACTGCAAAGTCACGTCCCCGATAATTAAAATCCTCTATGACGTCAGACTCAGTTCGCCTTGAAAGCAGAGCCGTTTTTGCACGATACAAGTCCATAACCGAGCCTGACACGACCGATAAAAGCGGAATAGGCTCAGCCTGATGCGCATACAGCTTGTCCAAAATCTTAAAGGCCTCGGCTCTTTTACCGTAGATTATAGCTCTTGAAAGCTTATATGCGTCCGTTTCGAGCTGGTCTGAGACCAAAAGCTCTATCATTTCCTCGGTTATTTCGCCGCTTGAAGCATATGAGGAAAGCTTGTCGCATTCGTTGTCTATATCTAAAAGCTTGCATCCGAGCATCGCCGCCAAAAGCTCGGCGTTTTTCGGGGACATAAAGCATCCGCTTTCGCCAAGCCTTTGCTGTATGTGCTTAACAAGCTCGTTCGGCTTCTTATAAGCAAATTCAGTGACTATTCCGCCGCACTTTGAAATATGGTCGGCAAGCTTTTTGTTCTTTGCACTAAGAGACTTCTTACCGCCGGTAAGGTCGACGCCGGTCGTGTAGAAAATTACCGTCGAAGTCGAGGCGTCCGTTTCGCTAACGGCGTCAAACAGCAGCTTAAGCTCGTCAGCACGCAGACCTTCGGCGTTCAGGTCGTTTATCAGCGTAACAATTCTGTCGGCAAAGAAGGGCATCGACTGTGAAATATCATAAAGCTCGGAAGCTGAAAAGTCCGATGCGTTCATAAAATGATAGTTCATATCACGGTCCTGCTTTGCAATAAGCCGCTCTGTCAGCTTTTTCGTGACATTTTCAATTGCAGCGGTATCCTTTCCCCAAAAGAAATACGCTTTTTTAATATCGCCCTTTTTAATAGACTTTATAAGCTCGGAATCGCTCATCACCGGCACATAATCCACCTCCCGAAATAAATTTATATATTCAGCATTTATTGCCTGTGACTATTATAATGTATTTTCAGCAGCTTGGCAATGGTTTCGGTCAAAAATCAGCGCTTCAGGGCGGCTTCGGCTTCCCTTCTGTGGCTTAGATGAATCCCGATATGACCTATACCCAGTATCACAGCGGCAATCCCCAAAAAGATATTTTTGCCGTATATTGAAAGGCAGAAAAACGCTGCAACAGGAAGCGTCGCCCCTGCAACGGGAACGCCCAAAAAGCTTGAATAAAAATCCTTCATTGTTTTTTCACTCTTAAAGTAGCGAATCCAGTATAGCTCATACATAAGCATAAGCAGCATAGAAATCAGCAGCCAAACGCTCCACGGACGTATTTTATTTATATTTAGATCCGAAAAAATCAAGCTGAGTGCTGTCACGGAAGCCTCGCCGATTCTTTCGAGCAGCAATAAAATTTTATTTTCATTTTTTGAATACTCATCATAGCCGAGGGGCTTGTTTTTTGTCCAGAACGCATTGGGAATAAAAAGACCTGTCAGCATTATAAGTCCTATATATGAAAAGCCAAAGTGCATATTAATTCCTCCGAGACGTTATAGTTACAGTAACAGTTTACAGAATCGCAGCTTTCAAGTCAAGGCTTATACACAAACAAAATCAGCGTTCCAAATAGTGTGCTTAATCACTACGATGAAACGCTGATATTTGTCAAAGCATTAATTCACTTTACTTTTTACTTAAAGAACAGCGGAAGCTTCTCCAAGAAGAAGATGTCATTCCTTTCGGCGGCGTCTCCCTCAGCTAAAACTGCGCACTGACCGACAATATTTCCGCCGGAGTACTCAACCAGCTTTCTTACAGCTTCAAGCGACTCTCCTGTAGATATAACATCGTCGACAATCAAAACTCTCTTGCCCTTGAGATATGCCGCTTCGTCGCCGGAAAGCCAAAGCTTCTGAACGGTTGCGGTTGTTATAGATTTTACATCGATTGAAACGGGATCTCTCATATAGAGCTTGTGCATCTTTCTTGCAACTATATATTTCATTCCGCCGCCGATTTCTCTTGCCATTTCGTATGCAAGCGGTATTCCCTTTGACTCGGCGGTAACGATTACATCGCACTCGGGTATCTTCTTAACAAGCTCCTTTGCGCAGGCAACCGTCAGCTCAACGTCGGAAAACATTACAAATGCGGCAATGTCAAGATGCTCATTTACCTCACATATCGGCAAGTCCCTTTTCAGACCTGCAACTTCTAAAGTGTAAAAATTGTCCATGGTATAACCGTTCCTTTCTATGATTATTTATAGCTTTTCGTCAATTAACACATCTTAAGCTCGAGCTTCTTGCCGCCCAAGAGATGGAAGTGAAGATGAAAAACAGTCTGACCGGCATTTTCGCCGCAGTTGTTAACTATTCTGTAGCCGTCTTCATCCAAGCCCTTTTCGTGAGCCACCTTGGCAATAGCTTCATAGATTTTTGAAATAACTCCGCTGTTTTCACTTGTTATTGCGCTTGCCATGGGGATGTGTTCCTTGGGCACGAACAAAATGTGAACGGGCGCTTGCGGCGCAATATCCTCGAAGGCATAAACATAATCGTCCTCATAGACCTTTTTCGATGGAATTTCGCCGCTGATTATCTTGCAGAACAAGCAGTCAGTCATAAATATCAAGACCTTTCTATATTACTTTTTAGCTTCAACAAACTCGGTGAGTATCTCGTCAGCCTGAGAAAGTGCATATTCTACCTTTGAAACGTCCGAAATACCTGCCATTGCGCTGTCGGGACGTCCTCCGCCCTTTCCTGACGCAAGTGCTGCTATTCGTCCGACAAGCTTTCCTGCAAGCGCACCCTTAGCAACAGCTTCCTTGCCGCAGGCTACGCACAAATTGCCCGAATCGCCGTTGACGCAGGCTATAACGCATACTGAATCGGCAAGCTTATCTCTTATAGCCTCAGCCATTCTTCTTATCTCATCCGGCTTAGCTCCCTCAATCTTTGAAACCATGAGCTTCAAGCCGCAAATCTGCCTGCCCTGAGCCAAAATCGCACTTGATTTTGCTTCTGCAACGATGTTCTGCAATGCAGCTCTCTCTTTTTCAAGCTCCTTTATCTCAGCGGCTGCGCTGCGGCACTTTTCCGCAAGCTCAGAAGTATTTGCAAGCTTCAGGGCTGCTGCCGAATCGCTGATTGTCTTTGCGTTCTGTGCCATAACGTCAAGAACTCCCCAGCCTGTAACAGCTTCTATTCTTCTGACGCCTGCCGCTACAGACGACTCTGAAACTATCTTAAAGAGCCCTGCCTTTGATGTGTTGTCAAGATGAGTTCCTCCGCAGAATTCAATTGAAGCATTGCCCATCTTAACAACTCTGACGGTTTCGCCGTACTTTTCTCCGAACAAAGCCATTGCGCCGAGCTTTTTAGCTTCGTCAATAGGCATTTCCTTGGTGTCAATGTCTATACCGGCTAAGATATATGTGTTAACTAATTGCTCAACCCTTTCAATTTCCTCAGTTGTCATAGCCGAAAAGTGAGAGAAGTCGAAGCGAAGTCTTTGTGCGTTGACAAGCTGACCTGCCTGGTGGACGTGATCGCCCAAAACAGTTCTCAATGCCGCCTGCAAAAGATGTGCGCAGGAGTGGTTTCTCATAACGGCGAGCCTGTTTTCGGCATCGACCTTAAAGCTTGCCATTTCGCCGGTTTCAATTGCTCCCTCAACTACCTTAACCTTGTGCGCAATCTTACCGCCGACTGCCTTTTGAGTGTCCAGTACCTCACAGACGCCTGTCTTTGTGACAATTGTACCGACGTCGCCGACCTGTCCGCCGCTTTCAGCATAGAAGGGCGAAAGACTTGAAACAACATAAACCTCGTCGCCTGCTCCTGCGTTGGTCAAAAGCTCCTCTTCGGTTGCGATATAATCTATAACAGCTTCAGCAGTCAAGGTGTCGTAGCCGACAAACTTAGAGGAATAATCACGGCTGATCTTGTGGAATACAGTCTCATCTGCTCCCATGTACTTAGAGCCGCCTCTTGCCGCACGAGACGTCTCCTTTTGAATCTCAAGTGCCTGCCTAAAGCCTTCTTCATCCGCAACAAAGCCCTTTTCCTCTAATATCTCCTTTGTCAGGTCTATAGGGAAGCCATAGGTATCGGAAAGAGTAAAGCACTTTTTACCGTCTAAGGTCTTTGAAATCTGGGAAACTGCCAGCTCATCGATATAGGTGTTGAGTATTCCCATACCGCGGTCTATTGTTTCGTTGAAGTTCTTTTCTTCATTTGTCAAAAGCTTGACGATGTAGTCATACTTTTCTTCAAGCTCGCTGTACTCGCCCTTAGAGCAGTCGACAACTGTTTTAACGAGGTCCTTAAGGAACAAGCCGTTTATGCCCAAAAGCTTTCCGTGACGAACAGCACGTCTTAAAAGCCTTCTCATGACGTATCCCCTGCCCTCGTTTGACGGCAGAACACCGTCCGACGCCATGAAGGTTACGGTTCTTATGTGGTCGGTGATAACTCTTATTGATACATCCTTTTTATATTCCTTGCCGTATTCACATCCGGCGATCTCGCATATGTGATCTCTTATAGCCTTGATTGTGTCGACATCGAAAATAGAGTCAACGCCCTGCATCAAAGCGGCAAGTCTTTCAAGACCCATACCTGTGTCTATATTCTTCTGAGCGAGAGGGGTGTATGTGCCGTCCTCGTGGCGTTCAAACTGGGTGAATACCAAGTTCCAGAACTCCATGTATCTGTCGCAGTCGCAGCCGATAGTGCAGTCGGGCTTTCCGCAGCCGTACTCCTCGCCTCTGTCGAAGTAAATCTCGGAGCAGGGACCGCACGGTCCGTCAATTCCTGCTTCCCAGAAGTTATCCTCCTTGCCCATTCTGAAGATTCTGTCCATCGGAACGCCGACCTTCTCGTGCCAAATGCGCTCTGCTTCGTCATCATCCTGATAAACGGTAACGTAAAGTCTGTCCTCGGGAATTTCAAGAACCTTTGTGATATACTCCCAAGCCCATGATATTGCTTCTTCCTTGAAGTAGTCACCGAAGGAGAAGTTGCCGAGCATTTCAAAGAATGTGCCGTGACGGGCGGTCTTTCCGACGTTTTCGATGTCATTTGTCCTTATGCACTTCTGGCAGGTGGTCATTCTCGTTCTCGGGGGAACCTCCTGCTTGGTGAAATATGGCTTCAAGGGAGCCATGCCTGCATTGATTAAAAGCAGGCTCTTGTCGTTCTGCGGAACTAATGGAAAGCTCTTGTGGCGCAGACAACCCTTTGATTCAAAGAATTTAAGGTAACTCTCACGAAGCTCGTTAAGTCCTGTCCATTTCATGTTTTTTAATCCTTTCAAAATTGATTTTTGCGTTGTTGGTGTAAAAGCCAATGATTTTCGTGGTATCACAGATTTCAAGGCGGTTTGCAGTTCAGGCAAAGCCGAAATTGGCAATATCGTTGCCGGACTAAATCTCGAAATTAATTGTCGGCATCGCTGTTCTTTCAAACACTAAGGCAGTTTTGCGGTTTTTGCGAAGCAAAAATTGACAGCTTCGCTGTCAAAGCGAAATCTGCCATTTTTTGCGGACTATGTCCGCAAAAAATTATACCCCACCCCACATACATGGGGCGAGGTAATTCGCTGTACCACCCAAATTCATTCCGCAAAGCATTTTATGCAACGCGAAACCTTTAACGGCTTTAACGAAGCCTTTCGTCACGGTTTACCGTGAAGCTCAGGGGGAGCACCCGTATTCAGCCTGCGGATTCGCACCTGCCATCCGCTCTCTTCAAGGCTTTTACTAACGGTCATTCCCGTCAACGCTGTTATGATGCAATTATAATCTTTTTGCAATTGGATGTCAACACCCTTACAGCAATAAATCGGCAGTTTCACTTAGCTTTGAACAGGTTTTTTGCAAAATTATAAGTCAAACTTGAAATCGCAGGCTCGCCGTGACCTGAATCCGGAACTGTATACCAGACGTTTGAAACACCATGCTCATCAAAAAGCTTGTGATACTTTTCGGGAAACTCGCCCGACATACCGTCGCTTCCGCCGGAAGCAATCATAATAAGATACGGCGCTTCTTCCTCAAAAACAAGCTCGTCCTCGGTGTACTGACCGGGATGGTCAAAAAGCCAGTCCTTACCTGGAATCAGCCCGGGAGCAGGACAGGCTCCGCCTATGTAGCCGAACTTGTCGGGGTGGGCAAGACCTATTGCCAATGCCTCACGTCCGCCCATAGAAAAGCCGAAAACGGCTGTGTTGTCCTTGCCCTTGGCGATTGAATAGTTATCCTCGATAAAGGGCATTAAATCCTTTACAAGGTCGTTGACAAAGTTGTCATAGCCCTTGACCTCTTCGATGGTGTTATCGGTGTAGGCTTCCTTTTCCTTGCTGGCGAAGATATAGGGGAAAACTATTATCATGTCCTTAGCAGTTCCGTCAGCTATCATGTTTCCTATAATTATCTGAGAGCTGACGTTTTTGCCGTTGAAATCCATATTAGCCATGGAATCCTCATTGCCGAAGGCTCCGTGCAGAACGTATAAAACAGGGTATTCTCTGTCCTTGGAGTAGCCGTCGGGCAAAACAACGTTAACGTTTCTTTCCCTGCCGCAGGTATCTGAATAATATCTTGCCTTTTCCATCTTGCCATATGTAACATCAGGCTTTCTTCCCATGTATTCCTCAGGGCAAAAGTCCTCTGTGACTATTTTCGACATAAACTCCTCCGCAATTTCAAATGAAGCCTTTTTTGCTTCCTTCTCCTTCTCGGTAAGCTCGGCGGACTTACAGCCGCAAAGCAAAAACAATAAAGTTGCAAGCAATATAACGCATATAAATCTTTTCATTTTTACTCCTTATTATTGACAAACGCCCCAAAACCGTCTTTATTGAACCTTTGGGGACGTTATCATCACAAATTAATTATTCTACCTCTTCATACTTAAAGATATTTGCGGCAAAGTTATAGCAAACGCTCCAGATTGCAGGACCGCCGTGCCACGAGCCTTTAACATCATAATAAATGTGCTCAACACCGTTCTTATCCAAGACGTTGTGATAATCTCTCGGCGTCGACCATACCATCTGATCGTTGTCGCCTGCGCCTATCAGCAAAAGATAGGGCTTTTCATCCTCTGGGAAGACAAGCTTTGCGCTGTCATCAAACTGAGGAACATGGCTGCCGTTGGGGACAAGCCCCGGTGCAGGGCAGGCTGCGGCTATATATCCGAACTTGTCGGGATGGGTAAAACCGATTGCGAGCGCTTCTCTTCCGCCCATTGAGAATCCGAAAACAGCAGTGTTTTCTTTTCCCTCGGCTACTCTGTAGTTCTTCGACATATAGGGCATAAGGTCCTTGGCAATAACGGTAACAAATCTGTCGTATGCGTCAACGCTGTCCTGGTCGTCGAGGCCCCAGGCGTTCTTCTTATTTGTGTCCGTAAACGCAAATATATGCGGATAAACAACTATCATTTCCTCTGCAAGACCGTCTGCAATCATGTTTGAGATGATAATATCGCAGGGCTCATCTGTCATCATGGAGTATCTGTGACCCCAGTAGCCGTGCAAAACGTATAACACAGGGTACTTCTTGTCCTTATTAGCAGGGTCGTCATAGCCTGCCGGCAAAACAACGTTGAGCGGTAAGTCCTGCTTGCACACGCTTGAATAGTAAGACTCTCCGCCGTCAAGCTCGTTTCGTCCGTCTGTGCATTCCTTCCAATCCTTTGCGTATGTAACGCCGTCTCTTTTCTGCCTTAACTCCTCCGGGCACTGGTTCTCAAGCTCTGCCTCAACCTCCGGCATCGGCTTAACTGTTACAGCCTTGTTTTTAGCACAGCCGCAAAGTGAAAGTGTCAACGCAAATGCCAAAACAAGTGATATTGCCTTTTTCATATAGCCATTCCTCACTTTCTTATTTAAGACGAGCGTTTTTAAGTCATTGCCTGTCTTTTAAAACGCCCGTCAAATATCTTTAATTATTCTTGAATATATTTGCTGCAAAGTTATAGCAAACGCTCTGGATTGCAGGATTGCCGTGTCCCGAATCCTTTACGAAGTAGAACAGATGCTCAGTTTTGTTCTTATCCAAAATTTTATGATACTCCTCCGGGAAGCTTCCGACAACACCGTCGTTATCAGCCGCTCCTATAATGAGAAGATACGGCTTGTTCTTCTCGTCAAACACCAGGTCGCTTTCCTTTTTGAACTGACCCGGATGGTTATTTGCCCAGTCCCGAGCGGGAACAAGTCCGGGAGCGGGACAAGCGGCGGCTATATATCCGAACTTATCGGGATGAGTAAAGCCGATTGCAAGCGCTTCTCTTCCGCCCATTGAGAAGCCGAATACAGCGGTATTCTCTCTGCCCTCGGCAACTCTGTAGTTTTTCGCCATGTAAGGCATCAAATCCTTTGCTATTACCTCGACAAATCTGTCGTAAGCCTCTATGCCCTTTTGGTCGTTGAAAGCAGACGGCTCCAGATAGTTTGAATCCTTGGAAGCAAAAATGTCGGGATAAACAACTATCATTTCTTCGGCAACACCTTCGGCAATGGCGTTTGTAATAACGGTGTCGCAGGCGTCGTCTGTCATCATTGAATATCTATGACCGAAGAAGCCGTGCAAAACATATAAAACAGGGTATTTTTTATCCTTGTTGGCAGCGTCGTTATAGCCCTGCGGCAAAACAACGTTTAATACCAAATCCCTGCCGCATACGCTTGAATAGTAGGTCTCTCCGCCCTTGCGTTCAGTGCGTCCGTCGGAATATTCACGCCAATCCTTTGCATATGTTAAATTGCTCTTTTTTCTTGTATACTTATTAGGACAGTGATTTTCAAGTACAATTTCATTCATAGCTATCGCCTTTTTAACAGGCTCAGTTGCCTGTGTAACCTTTTCAGTTTCTTTCGGGGCAGCAGTGGTTGCCGCAGTTGTTACGATGGGCTTGTCCTTTACAATGTAGCTTCCGCCGACAAATCCCTCGCCGCCTTTAAATTTGATCCTATACCAGCCGTTTTCACATATTCCGGTGACGTCAACAGCGTCGCCCTCGTCAACGTGTCCGAGTCTTTCATAAGATGTTGCAGGACCCGAGCGAACATTTGCAGTAACAGTTACATACATCTTAGCCGACATTTCCTCAACCTTATATTCAGGCTCGGTGGGTGTCGGCGCTTCGGTTTCGGCAACAGTTGTTGCAACGGTCGTCGCCTCGGTTACAGCCTCCGTTTCGGGATCTGATGTGGCTTCCGATACCGTTGTTACCTCCGGCTCGGTTTCGTCAGTAGTTGTAACCTCGGGCTCATCGGAAACTGTCGTCTCGTCGGATACGGGGTCGGTTTCTGACGGCTGAGTTGTCGATTCATCCGAAGCTGAGGTTTCATCTGCCTTAGTAATATCGGCGTTTGTGGGTTTATCCTGCTTATCCTTTTCACCGCTTGCACATCCGCAAAGAGATAATGCCAGCGCAAGTGCGAGCATGAATGATAAAATTCGTTTCATTTTGGGGTATTTCCTTTCGTTTTTTGCTGCGATATTCATCACTCAACAGTGAATATGTATTTGCAGAAGTTATAAATTCCGCTCTGAATTGCAGGGTTGCCATGGTCAGAGCCGGGAATTTCATACCAGACATGAGTTATCTCGTTCTTTTCAAACAGCTCGTGATAGCTCTTGGGGAACGCTCCGACTGTGTGGTCGTCATCGCCTGAGCAAATCATGTACAGATACGGCATAACTCCGTCCTTGAACTTTATGTCCTCCTCAGCAAACTGTCCCGGGTGCTCCATTGCCCAGTCTCTGCCGGGAACAAGTCCGGGAGCAGGGGCAATACCGCCGACATATCCAAACAGCTCAGGCTTCAACAGACCTATAGCAAGCGATTCTCTTCCGCCCATTGAAAAGCCGATGATCGCTGTATTCTTTCTTCCTGTTGCAACCGAGTAGTTTTTCTCCATAAAAGGCATTAAATCGTTTACAAGGTCGTTTACAAAGTTATCATAAGCAGCAGAGTTTTCAACGTCTATTCCGGTGCAGACGTCCTGAGTCTTGCTGGCATACATATACGGGAATACAAGTATCATTTCCTTTGCCTCGCCCGAAGCGATGAGGTTTTCAATAGGAACTATAATGTTGGGGTCTTCTTCACCTGTCATAGAGTTTTGATCCCCGAAAATACCGTGAAGTATATACAAAACAGGGTACTTCTTATCCTTAGTATATCCATCGGGGAGTACAATATTAACATTTCTATCCTTTTCTAACGTCTCGGAGTAGTAGCCGGTCTTGACCAGCTCGCCGTAGCCGACGCCATCTTTTCTGTACTTCAAACCGACAGGGCATTCAATTTTATATTCAAACTTTGACATGAACTCCTCAGCCTCCGCCATATAGTCGATATTTTCATCAACTTCATCAACAACATCACCGTCATCCGGTACACCTGCGTTGTCGGGTGCTCCGCAGCTGCTCAAAAGCACACATGAAGCGGCAATCGCAAGACAAGCTCTTAAAAACCTTTTCATAGTTATTTTCTCTTTTCATTTTATTTGCAATATCACAAATACTGCAAATATGCGTATCATTAATGATACCATCGGATAAAACTATTGTCAACATCTATTAATCAACTCAGCATAAATGGTCAATGTTACATAATGAAAAGACATTGTTTTAGATTCTGATCAGCATCACCGACCTTCATTCGTCATAATTCATGCATAAAAACATCTCCCCAAGGCAGTACGAATATCCTTGGGGAGACATTTTTCAAAACGCTTATAATATCAGCATTCAATATCGACGCTTCCGGAAACAGTGTCGATATCAAGCTTGACGCTTCCGTCTCCGATTTTTGTTATTGAATTCTTTTCAAGCTTTTCGTCGTTGCAGCGAATGCTTCCCGACACTGCACTCGACTTTATCGTCAGACCCGTATCCTTGGGCAGGCTTATATCAGTGTGTCCGCTGACAGCTTCAACCCGAATCTGACTCGGAACGCAAAGCACATTCAAGGTCTTTGAGCCTGATACTGTTTCTAAATCTATAATGTAAAAATCGCCGTCAGCATCTATAGAGCCTGAAACAGTTCCGATATCAAGTTTTCTGAACTCGCCTTCAACATCTACCGAGCCTGATACGCCTTCAATGTCAAGCTCATCGGCTTTTCCGGAAACGTTTACCGAGCCGCTTACAACCTCAATTGAGATTTCATCCGAGGAAACGTTTCTAAGCTCAATACTGCCGCTCACTCCGTCTATATCTATATCCTGAGCAAGCAAATCATCAGCTGTAAGCTTGCTTGAAACAAGCTCGACGTCTAAATCATCAAGCACCAAGCTTTCGGGCAGTGAAATATTGAGCTGCTTGCCCTTGTATTTGCGAAATATTCCGAAATAGCTGCCGCTCTTGCGGAACTTGATTGTAATCTTGCCGTCTTTAATATAGTATCTCAACTGCTCGTCTTCATCAAACGCAGGATCCTCGCTGACAATTATCTTATCGCCGTCATTAGTCGATATGTTGACGCTTCCCGAAATCCAGTCTACAGATATCTCATTAATACCGTCAGCTTCAACGCTGAAATCACCGATAAGATATTTTGACGAATCGGAATAGTGATAACCTCCTGCTCCAAAGGATGAGACTTCTACATTTACATTTTTGAATCCGCCCGAAAATGCGATTGCCGCTACCGCAATCAAAATAACCAGCACGCAGGACCACAGTATAATTCTAAATAAAGCGCTTTTTTTCATTTTATATAACCATCACTTTCTATGTCGATTAACCGCCGATAAATACTTTGAAGCAACAAAGCCTTCGCATTAATCAGCGGTTAAAATATTTATGCCGCCGTATTATACATTAAAAAGCAGGTTTACTCCTCTTCTTTGTCCTCTAAATTATTCCAATCAAAATAGTCAAACACGGCTTCAATCAGACTTGATGCCGCACCGGCTATTATGAATATGATCCAAGTTATATGCCAAGCGCCGGTTAAAAAGCTTACCAGCAGATACACTGCAACTACAATCGTCCACATTGCGCTCATAACATTCTTTCTTATAATGCTTCTCTTTTTTGCCTCCTTACTGATCGGCTCGACGAACGGAACAACTGTCGGTGCGCCCTCGACTGTATAAAGCTTTTTTGTTGCCGAGCGGTAAATTATAAGTCCTGTCGCAACTGCTATCATGATAAACATCATGCAAACGCCGAGTATTTCATTACCCGACTCTCCTAATACAATAACAGGAACAACGCACATTATATAAAGTGCAACCGCTATCGACAACAGCATAGCCTGCCTTGCCTTATGCTTTTCAACCGACTGTCTCATCTCAATCGCATCCCTATCCTTTGAATATTCGTTAATAAGCTCGCTGACATTTCCTATGTAGGAGATTGCGATTGCGAAAGCTGTTTCGTCGTCCTTGCCCTCTGCTTTAAGCTCGTTGAACTTTTCAAGAGTGTTGCTGAGGATTTCGCTTTTTACCTCCTCTGCCTGAGGGGTCTTAGGAGCATACTTAAACAGCTCGTTGATGTGGTTTTCAATTCTTTTATCCATATTTATGACCGTTCCTTTCCCGAAAACGTTTGTCTGAAAATTTATTCTCAGACTTGTCTTAACTACCTTTCACTCATTTCGAGGCTTCTTCGATTGACAAAATAGCGTCGAGCATCTGCTTTGCCGTTTGCCATTCTTCAAGCATTCTGTAGTAGGCGTCTTTGCCGTCGGTGGTGATTCTGTAATACTTGCGCCTTGCGCCGACGTCTCCCCCGCCCCAATAGGTTGTTATGTAGCCTAAATCTATCAGACGCTTAAAGGCGGTATAAAGCGTTGCCTCATTCAGCTCATATCTGCCCGATGACTTTTTAAGGATTGATTTGTTGATTTCATAGCCGTAGCTATCACGATTCATGAGGTTCGCCAAAATAACAGCGTCCACCCTGCCTCGTATAAGCTCGGATGCCAAAGACATCTGATCACCGTCCTTTCGTGTGTTAGTATAGCATAAGATACCTTGCCTGTCAAGGTATCTTATTGAGAAATAATATACAAAACATATGTTGTGCATTTGTTGATTTTTACCTATTAAATCGTATAAAATTCCCCCAAGCTCTAAAGCATAAAGCCTTAGACTTGGGGGAATCCGTTATTTAATCAATACAATCACTTTCTCCAAAGACCTGCCAGCTCATCAATATCGTCACTTGACTTATCAAACGGAACGATAGAGTATGAATAGGAATAATCTCTTCCGTCGTTTAAAAGCCTATACTTATCCAAGGTTCCGGGGCCGCAGGATGCTCCTCCGGTTCCTCTTGAGCCGTAGTCGATATTAAGATATGTCTTTGTAATATCGGGAAGCTGATAGGTATACCTTGCGTCGTTTAAGTCCTTGACGCTGTAATGCAGGGCAGACGCTTCAAGCAGCCCGTCGGCAGCTATCAAAATACCTGTATTCTTTTCGTCTGACGTAATCGCCATGTATCTTACATCGGTTTTATTGCCGGTGTCCTGAGGTGTCGGATACGCAAAGAAGCTGTCCGTTACTTTCTGATTGTACACGCCTGCCAAAGCTCCGCGTTTTCTGTCGTTATACGTCTCGACCTCGCCTCTGCCGTAGTAGGTGATGTTTTCATAGTCCTTGCCGAGTGTTATAACATTGCCGTATCTCATCAGCTCTTCAACACTGCTTGAAAGCTCCAGCTTACATTCAACCCTTATTGCGCCGTTTGAGTATATTGTGTATGTCATATTCTCATAACAGCCGTTAGTTGAAACCTTAAGCCGTTCAGTGACGACAACGGTCTTTTTGTCACCCGAAAGCTCAAACTCGAATTTTTCAACCGATTTAACCGAAGCATTGTCCAAGGTAACTCCCCAAACATTGTCATTGGCTATTCTTGCACGCTTGTAATTCGGTACAGGACCGCTTAATAATACGTCCTCACCGTTTACCGTGTACTTAACGATGCTTCCGTCGGACTTCTTGAATACGACACGGAAGCTGTCAGAGAACACTTCAAGCTCGGCGTCGCCGTCTGTGCAGCTCAGTGATGACAGCTCAGATGTGTCAACCGATTCCTTCTCAGAATCGCTTTCGACCTCAAACTGCTCAACTGCTATGCGGTAGCCCGCCTTGCTCCAAGCCGTGTCGTTTTTAAGGCAGGCATAAACATTTAAAAGATATTCGCTGTTAGGCTCAACGGCATCCAGCTTAAACGGAACTTCAACGCTCACGGTTTTAAGCGGCTCGCACTCAACATCAAAGCTGCCTGAATCAACTATCTTGCCGTTTCTTAAAAGCTCATACTTAAAATCGTATGCGCTCAGATTTGTAAACCTAAACTCATTGTAGATATCAATTTTTCTATTGTCTGCCGATAGCTTTTCATTAGTGAACCAAACCGACTGGTAAACATACTTAACCTCATTTGCCTCCGGCTGGACTGTTCTGTCGGCGCTTACTATACCGTTCTGGCAGAAGTCGCCGCTGTTTGGGTTGTCGCCCCAGCATCCGCCGTATGCTAAATACTTTCCGTTTCCGTAGTAGTCGTATTTGCCGGACGGTATCTCAGTCCATATCGACTGGTCAACATAGTCCCAGATGAATCCGCCCAAAAGGTTATCGTACTTTCTTATCGGTTCCCAGTATTCATAGAGATTTCCGACGGAGTTGCCCATTGCATGAGCATACTCGCAAATCAAGAACGGCATCTTGTTTTGTACCTGACCTCTTGCTGTAACATCGTCAATGGATGAATACATTCGGCTGGAAACGTCAACTCCCCCGCCGGCGTCCTGAGATTCAAAGTGAACCGGTCTTGTCGGGTCACGCTGCTTAAGCTCGCTTATTGAATCTATAAACGACCTTGTGCCGCCTATCGTTTCATTGCCCATCGACCACATAACAACGCAGGTTCTGTTTTTGTATGCGTTTGTATGCGCTGCTATTCTGTCCCTAACAACCTTGGAGAAATAGATTTCGGTGTCGTCACCGCCGACATTGTAGTGAGTTTCAACGTTGCACTCTGCCATAACTAAAATGCCGTACTTATCGCACATATTATAGAAGTTTTCATCATCCGGGTAGTGAGACGTTCTGACAGCGTTGATATTGAGACTCTTCATTGTCAGAATATCCTTTTCCTCAAGCTCCATTGAGACATATCTGCCGGTTTCGGGGTCGTTTTCATGCCTGTCAACGCCCTTGAATATAAGCGGCTTGCCGTTCAGCAAAACGGTGGAATATTCCTCATTCGGCTCTGTTCCGACGGTAGGAGTAAAGCTTATCTCCCTGAAACCGAGCTGCTGCGAAATACTGCCGTAGTAAGCGCCCGACTTGTCATACAGTGTTATGACGAGTGTGTACAGATAAGGGTCTTCATCCGACCAGAGTCTCGGAGCTTTAACCGCTTTCGTCAGCTCAATATTTATCTTTTCGCCCGATGCCACAGCGCTTGCTGACTTTCTCAGAGGACTTGAAGCAAATATGTCATTTCCGTCTGCGTCAAACAGCTTAACGTCAATGCCAAGCTCTTTTCCGCTGACATCCTTAGCAGTGGTGTTTTCAAGTTCTACGCTCAGTTTAAGGTCTGCGTCCTTATAATTATTGTCGAGGTCTGTAACAACAGTATAGTCCGAAATTCTGACGCCTGTGGTGGAATAAAGATATACATCCCTAAATATGCCGCCGAGGCGCAAAAAGTCCTGATTCTCATAATAGCTGCCGTCGCACCAGCGATACACCTTAACGCACAACAGGTTGTCCCTGCCGTCGGTGTTCAAATAGGGCGTTATGTCGTAATCTGCGGCATCGAAGCTGTCCTCGCTGTAGCCGACCTCATAGCCGTTTACATAAACATAGTATGCCGACTCAACGCCGCCGAAGGAGATATAAACTCTTCTTCCCTCGGATATCCATGTCGGGTCAACATCGAAGCTGTGACGATAGAAGCCGATGGGGTTAAACGCCTTTGGAGCAGCAGGCATAAACATCTTTTCAATGCCGTATGCGCCGTCGTTCCAAGGGTAGGTAAAGTTTGTGTATATCGGGAAGTCAAAGCCCTGAACCTGCCATGATGCAGGAAGGGTTACATCCTTAAAGCCGCCGTAGTAGGCGTCCTTAGCGGAATAAATTCTGTCCTCACCTTCGTATTTAGGAGCCACGGACATATCATAGGATGTCTTATAAAACTCATCGAACACCCCTGCGGACTTAGCGTCCTCCTCATTTCTGTACACAGCTAATTGCCATGTATCGTCCTTGCCGGTAAGGAGCTTATAGTAGGCTGAGCCTGTTCTGTCGTATGACTTAGCTCCCTCAACTGCCTTTTCTATGCTGTCATACACAACCGTTCCGACAGAGTGATAGCCTATCGTGTTCACTCTGACAACATCGCTCTGACAAACCATGTTGCCGTCGATGTCCTTAGAAAACTGCTTGCCTGTCCATTCAAGCCCTGTAAACAGCTTCTTTTCCTTGTCGGTTGAAATCAACTGCGCTGCTTCCGGCTTTTTGTTGCTGTCCCAGGGGTCGCCCTTAGACGTACCGCAGGAGCACATTAAAGCTGAAACCGAGATACCCGCACACAGCAAAGCAAGCGCTTTAATAATTCTGCGTCTGTTCATAGATTTTATCCTCCGTCATAATTTCATATACGTTTTCAAATCATACGAATGATTTCCCCAAAAACGAAAACGTCAATATACAATTATATATTAACATATTTCAATCAAAATGTAATTGATTTAACTTAATACATTTACGCTTTCCGAAAAGTCACGTCAACCCTTTGCCTTTGCAGTTATATAATTATATGAATATTATTATAAATCAATAAGTGCATATATTGCAACGCAAAAACCGGCTCCTGCTCAGTGCAGAAACCGGTTTTAATATTATATTTATTCAGCTGAATTATCGTGAGCCTGTGCCAAATGCTCGGCTAAGGACTCATTTTTAACAACCTCAGCGTTGTTGTAAACTGTCATACCTGTACCGGCAGGAAGCAGCTTACCGATAATAACGTTTTCCTTAAGACCCAAGAGGTGGTCGGACTTGCCCTTGATGGCGGCGTCTGTTAACGCCCTTGTTGTCTCCTGGAAGGATGCTGCTGAAAGGAAGCTTTCAGAGCTTGAAGAAGCCTTTGTGATACCCTGGATAACAGGACTTGTTGTTATAAGTCTTGCGGATTCATCGCCGGCGTCAATCTCCTGCTGAATCTCAGCGTTGATAGCTTCAATTTCGTGTCTGTCGACCAAGGTTCCGGGCAGCAGGTAGCTTGAACCTGAATCCTCAATCTTAACCTTTCTGAGCATCTGACGTGTAATAACCTCGATATGCTTGTCGTTAACGTCAACACCCTGAAGTCTGTAAACCTTTTGAACCTCGGTGATGATGTAGTTTCTGACTGCCTCAGCGCCGAGAATTGCCAAAACGTCCGCAGGGTTCTTAGAACCTGCTGTCAGCTCGTCGCCTGCTGCTACCTCATCTCCGGGTCTAACCTTTATGCGGTAGTCCCACGGAACAGGATACTGATCTATCTCGCCTGTTTCGGTGTTGGTAACAACTATAACTCTTGACTTCTTTATCTCCTCGATGCTGACAACACCGCTTATTCTTGTCAATATAGCTGCGCCCTTGGGCTTTCTTGATTCAAACAGCTCTTCAACTCTGGGAAGACCCTGAGTGATATCTTCTGCCGATGCAACACCACCGGTATGGAAGGTTCTCATGGTCAGCTGTGTACCGGGCTCACCGATTGACTGTGCGGCTATGATACCGACTGCTTCACCGACTGAAACAATAGTCGAATGAGCCAAATCCATACCGTAGCACTTAGCGCAGACACCCCTCTTAGACTTACAGCCCAAAACGGATCTTATGGCGATTTTGTCCCTGCCCTCGGCTTCAAGCTCGTCTATAACCTTCTTGGCGTCAGCCGCAGTCATGAGCTTGTTGTTTGACATTATAAGTTCGCCTGTTGTGGGGTTCTTTAAATCCTCAACCAAGAATCTGCCAACAAGTCTTTCAGCAAACGGCTCAATCATTTCATTGCCGTTCTTAATCTCAAATACCTCAATGCCCTCGTGTGTTCCGCAGTCGTCCTCGGTTATGATAACGTCCTGAGAAACGTCAACCAAACGTCTTGTCAGGTATCCTGAGTCGGCGGTACGAAGTGCGGTATCGGTAAGTCCCTTTCTTGCACCTCTCGATGAGATGAAGTATTCGAGGATGTTAAGTCCTTCACGGTAGTTAGCTCTGATCGGCATCTCGATAGTCGCACCTGAGGTATTGGCGATAAGTCCTCTCATACCTGCCAGCTGACGAATCTGAGCTATAGAACCACGGGCACCGGAGTCTGACATCATGTATATGGGGTTGTACTTGTCGAGGTTTTGCTGCAAAGCAGTTGTAACGTCGTCTGTAGCCTTTGACCATATCTCGATGAATCTCTTTGACTTCTCAGCTCTTGAGATAAGTCCTCTCTTGTACTGAATGTCAACCTTGTCGACCAGCTTGTCGGCATTTGCAAGGATATCCTTCTTTGCCGGAGGAATCTCGGCGTCACAAACGGCAACGGTTATTGCTGCCTTTGTTGAGTACTTGAAGCCCAAAGCCTTTATGCTGTCTAAAACTTCACTTGTCTTGGTTGTGCCGTGTCTGCGGATACATCTTTCGATAATATCGGTGAGCTGCTTTTTCTTGACAAGGAAGCTTATTTCAAGGTCAAACTGCTTCTCGGGGTCTGTTCTGTCGACATATCCTAAATCCTGAGGAATATTTTCGTTGAATATAAGTCTGCCGACTGTTGCGTTGATTATTTTTGAAACCTGCTGACCGCCGTAGGTGCGGCTTACTCTTACTCTGATCTTAGCCTGAAGAGATACGACTCCTGCCTGATATGCCATCATGGCTTCGTTGACATCTCTGAAGACCTTGCCCTCGCCCTTTTCGCCGTCCTTTTCAAGAGTCAAGTAGTATGAACCCAAGACCATGTCCTGTGTAGGAACAGCAACGGGCTTTCCGTCTGCCGGTTTTAAGAGGTTATTAGCTGCAAGCATCAAAAATCTTGCTTCTGCCTGAGCCTCAACGCTTAAGGGAACGTGAACAGACATCTGGTCGCCGTCGAAGTCGGCGTTGTATGCTGTACATACCAACGGGTGGAGCTTTAAAGCTCTGCCTTCTACCAATACAGGCTCAAACGCCTGAATGCCAAGGCGGTGAAGCGTCGGCGCACGGTTCAGTAGCACAGGGTGACCCTGAATGACGTTTTCAAGTGCGTCCCAAACCTCGTCCTTGCCGCGTTCAACCATCTTTCTTGCAGACTTTATGTTTATCTGAGGATTGGTATCGACAAGTCTCTTCATTACGAACGGCTTTAACAGCTCAAGAGCCATCTCCTTCGGCAAGCCGCACTGATACATCTTAAGCTCAGGTCCGACAACGATAACGGAACGTCCCGAATAGTCGACACGCTTACCCAAAAGGTTCTGACGGAATCTTCCCTGCTTACCCTTGAGCATATCAGAAAGCGACTTGAACGCACGGTTATTCGGTCCTGTAACAGGTCTGCCATGTCTGCCGTTGTCGATAAGAGCGTCAACAGCCTCCTGGAGCATTCTCTTTTCGTTTCTTACGATGATGTCGGGAGCTTCAAGCTCGAGCATTCTCTTTAAGCGGTTGTTTCTGTTTATAACACGTCTGTAGAGGTCGTTTAAGTCTGATGTTGCATATCTTCCGCCGTCCAGGGGTACCATAGGTCTTAGTTCGGGTGGGATAACGGGCACAACATCTAAAATCATCCATTCGGGGCGGTTGCCCGAAAGTCTGAATGCTTCAACTATTTCAAGTCTCTTTAAGAGCTTGATTCTCTTTTGACCCTGAGGCAGATCCTTAAGCTCTGCCTTAAGCTCGTTAGCAAGAGCTTCAACGTCTATCTCCTCTAAGAGCTTCTTTATAGACTCTGCGCCCATGCCTGCCGAGAACTTATCCTCAAAACGCTCTCTTGCGTCCTGATACTCCTTTTCGGTGAGTATCTGCTTCTTTTCAAGGCTTGTTTCGCCGGGGTCGGTGACGATGTACTTAGTGAAATAAAGTACCTCTTCAAGACGCTTCTGAGAAATTTCAAGCATCTGACCTATTCTCGACGGAGTGCCCTTAAAATACCATATGTGCGATACAGGTGCTGCAAGCTCGATGTGACCCATGCGTTCACGTCTCACCTTGGCTCTTGTTACCTCAACGCCGCAGCGCTCGCAGACCTTGCCCTTAAAGCGTATTTTCTTATATTTTCCGCAGTGACATTCCCAGTCCTTTGTAGGACCGAATATTCTTTCACAGAACAATCCGTCCTTTTCAGGCTTTTGTGTGCGGTAGTTGATTGTTTCGGGTTTCTCAACGACGCCGTGGGACCAGCTTCTAATCTGCTCCGGAGACGCAAGACCGATTTTTATCGAATCAAAAACATTAAAATCCAAAGTGCAAACCCTCTTTACGTTATATTTTTATCCAGTCTATCCTGCCGTTTTTCAAATCAAACCAAATCATCTAAGGAAGAATCCTCTTCGCTTGTGGAAAATCCGGTTATCTCTTCATCGTCTGCGTCAAAATAATCATCGTCATAATCATCGCTTGTTTCATCCGATGTGTAATCATCAAGGCTTTCATCAGCCTCATATGACATTCCGTAGTTGTCGTCCGAAACTGGCTGAGGAATAATATCGTTGTCCTCATCAAAGTTCTGCTTGAGGTCGATTTCATCTCCTGCTTCGTCCAAAACTCTGACGTCGAGTGAAAGCGACTGAAGCTCCTTAACCAAAACCTTAAACGATTCGGGTATACCTGCCTTGGGAACATTTTGTCCCTTGACAATTGCCTCATAGGTCTTGACTCTTCCGACGGTATCGTCAGACTTAACGGTGAGGATTTCCTGAAGGGTATATGCTGCGCCGTAAGCTTCAAGCGCCCAAACTTCCATTTCTCCGAAACGCTGACC
>ULUB01052281.1_pt1 | contig 25424 bp, 24 predicted proteins | sample 1958111 | NCBI WGS metagenome assembly ULUB01 (sample SAMEA4835749, study PRJEB28245) | human gut metagenome | biome: gut microbiome; material: fecal sample | place: Denmark | collected 2008
TTCATCCGGGATTCTTATTCTGGTTTTCTTTTTATTCACACGCATTCATATGCACGTTATACCTTACAAAACGTAATAAAGCCTTTTCCATACAGTATCTTCATATACTGCGCCAGTCTTTCATATAAGGGCTCTGCTTTTTCGCCAAAGGCTTCCTGCACCAGTTCACCGATCTGCAGGATGCTTTTCTCTCCGTCAATCTGCTGCCAGATAAAGCTGCCCAGCTCTTCCAGCGTGATATGGCTGACCTTTGGTCTGCCAAAACAGATCTGCGCAATGCGGTTCGCCAGACCTTTGTTTTCCATATCAATGATGACATGGTCTTGTTCCGGCTTCCAGCTTATTCCCTCTTTGATCTTCGGGATATATTCCAAAAAATTATCTTGTTTTTTCATAGTTACTCTTTGTCAACCTTTTTATTCCAGATCGTAAATTTCAGGATCGATAAAATGACAAGGGCAAGTACAACAAGTGCTCCAATCTGTCCAAGATTTACACTGCCTGACAGATCAATATACTCTGCAAGTGATCTTCCGTTTACTTTTACGACTGCAAATACAGCAAGTAAAATACCAATCAGACCTTCACCTGCGATCATACCGGAACAGCAGAGCACACCGTTTGAGATCGCGCTTTCCTTCTGCTCCCCACTCTTATATTTTTTCTTTTCCAGTGCCCAGCGTAAAATACCACCGATCATGATGCAGGAGCTGAGCTCGATCGGCAGATACAGACCAATGGCAAACGGCAGTACCGGAATGCCAAGAAGCTCTACCACAAGTGCAATAAATACACCGATAAAAACAAGTGTCCATGGCAGATTGCCACCCATAACACCTTCTACGATCATCTTCATGAGTGTTGCCTGTGGTGCGGAAAGCTCCGGAGTACCAAAGCCCCAGGCTGCATTTAACAGATATAATACAAAGCCGATCGTTACGGCAGATACAACCGTTCCGATCATTTCACCGTACTGCTGTTTGACCGGTGTTGCACCTAAAATATAACCGGTCTTTAAATCCTGTGACATATCGCCTGCCATTGCAGCTACGATACAGATCACGGAACCGATCGCGATCGCTGCTGTCATACCGGACATACCTGTATGACCGGTTGCTTTCAGCAGAACCGTTGTCGCAAGAAGCGTTGCGATCGCCATACCGGATACCGGGTTATTGGAGCTTCCGACCAATCCTACCATGCGGGAAGAAACGGTTGCAAAGAAGAAACCGAAAATAACGATCACGATCGCACCGATCACATCGATCGGAATGATCGGTGTCACGGCAATAGCAACAATGAGGATTGCCAGCATAATGAGTACAACCGACATCTTCAGGTCTTTTTCCGTACGCAGTTCATTTGCCTGTTTTCCGGAACCTTTCAGTCCTTTCATTGCATCTGCGAATGTTCTGACGATCAGCGGCAGAGACTTGATCAGACTCACAATACCGCCTGTTGCCACAGCACCTGCACCGATATAACGGATGTAGCTGCTCCAGATACCGGATGCGCCGGCCTGCTCCCAAAGCTCATGCACAGAAACGCTTGCAGGGAATAACGTTGTATCCGCACCAAATAAATAGATCATCGGAATGAGTACGAGCCAGCCTAAAATACCGCCCGCAAACATATAAGAAGAAATCTTAAAGCCGCAGATATATCCCACGCTGACAAGTGCCGGATAAACCTGTGCACTGATCTCTCCGTGAATTTTCTGTACCGTTACCGTAACGGCAGAAGATACGACCTTCAGTCCATCTACAATAAACTTAAAAAGTGCTGCGATTCCCATGCCAAGGAATACGACCGATGCATTTGCACCACCCTTTTCTCCTGCCAGCAGTACTTCCGCACAGGCAGTTCCTTCCGGATAAGGCAGTGTTCCGTGCTCTTTTACGATCAGTGCCTTTCTGAGCGGTACCATAAAGCAGATACCAAGCAGTCCGCCGATCAATGCAATGAGAGCGATTTCCATAATGCTTGGCATTTTGGTTCCTTCCTCCTGTGCCCATAAAAAAAGCGCCGGCATTGTAAAGATTGCACCGGCCGCAAGTGATTCACCTGCTGAACCGATCGTCTGTACCATGTTGCTTTCCAGAATAGTGTCCTTTTTTCTGCACAGGCGGTAAACACCCATACCAAGAACAGCTGCCGGGATCGATGCAGACACGGTCATACCGACACGCAGTCCCAGATATGCATTGGCAGCACCGAAAACGATCGCGAGAATGATACCGACAATGATAGAGAGCGGTGTCATTTCATGCAGCGTCCGATCTGCGCTGATGTAAGGTTTCATAGTTTCTTTTTCGTCCATTAGTCATTTTTCCTCCTGATTTTGTTCCTCTCAACTCAAAAATCCTGCCGGTCTCGCCGGCAGTCGTGCTTCGCACTCTGCGATTTTTTCGTTGTACGTTCGGGCAAAATCAAATACAGCTTTGCTTGTGCTTGATTTTGTTCCTCACTACAAAAAGCGTTGGCTAACGAGTAGCCAACGCTAACTTTTATGATTGTATCATATTGCACAAAAAAATGCAACATGCTGTTCCCGTTTATGCTCCGTTTCCAGTATTTTATGCGTTTTCAGGCTTTTCCATTCGAACCGAATAATAAAATCTTGTCACGGACAACTTCTTTCATGGCATCGATCTCATACGGAATGAGTCCCATCATAGACTTCTCTCCTGCTGCCAGTCCTGCTTCAATACCGCGTTTTCCGGCTTTATCAATATCCGTGAAGATATTGACCTTGGCAACGCCTTCCTTGACAGCCGTCTTAAAGTCTGTATCGGAAAGTCCGCTGCCGCCATGCAATACAAGCGGAATGCCGGTCTTTTCCGCAATCACACGAATGCGCTCAAAATCCAGCTTTGGCGGGAATGCATAATCGCCATGTGCGTTACCGACTGCTACCGCAAGAGAATCCACGCCTGTCCGTTTCACAAAATCCGCAGCTGTTTCCGGATCTGTAAAATAGTCACTCGGATTTTCCAGCTTACCTGCGCCGGCATTATCGCCGACATGTCCCAGCTCGCCTTCCACCGTTCTGCCCATCGCATGACAGATCTTTACCATTTCGGCCACCTTTTCAATATTCTCCTCATAGGGAGCGGTAGAGCAGTCATACATAATAGAAGTAAATCCGAGCTCCAATGCCTGCATACATCTTTCAAAGGTCAAACCGTGATCGTAGTGCACACAGACAGGAACACTTGCCTTGTCTGCCATTGGGATCAGATATTCCGCTACCCTTGTCAGTTCCATAGCAGGCAGCAGGATTTCTGCTGTTCCGACCATGACCGGAGCTCTCAGTTCTTCTGCTGTTTCAATGATAGCTCTTGCCATCTCCACATTGACCGCATTAAAAAATCCAACGCCGTAGCCGCCTTTCTTTGCAGGCAGCAGGACATCATTCATATTGACTAACATCTTTTCTCCTCCATTTCATATTTATCATGCATCTGGCGATGCGAGGGGCTACATCATGCATCTGACGATGCATGACATTTTGCCCAACCTGTGGCGATCTTCGCCCGCAGCTCATCAAACGGCTTCAATCCGCTTAGTGCATCATATTCCGTCACACAGCAGGCACCGGTCGCCGCTGCCAGATGTAGTGCTTCCTCCGGCTCACAGCCTTCCAGCATGGCAGTCAGAAATGCTGCAATGCTCGAATCTCCTGCTCCTGTCCCGGAACGTACTCTGTCCGGTACATAGCTTTTCTCAAATATCTCTTTCTCTGACCACACATCAGCGGAAAGCTCTGCTTTACTGCCGGTTTTCTCCAGCGAATTTTTGTCTGCTGTACGCAGATACATGCCCGGAACACCGCATTTGATCAGCAGTACCTTTGCACCAAACTCCATACACTGCTCTGCCAAAGGACGGATATCCTTTTCCACATCCAGAATTTCCGTAATATCCCGTCCGTCCGCCCGCTTCTGCCATTCGTGAAACCGCTCACGATCCAGCATAAAGCAAAGTTCTTCCACACTTGGAACAAAAAAATCAACAAACGGCAGCACATTTTTCAGGATTTCTTTCCAGTCTGCCTGTCCCGCCGGTGCATTTTCATCTACCGCAGCCATGTCCAGCGAAGTTGCCACGCCTGCGGCTTTCGCACGTTTCATCAGTGAGACGAGCTCTGCACCATTATCCGCATACATTTCCGGCATTAGCGGTGGGTAACCAAAGTGGAACAATGCAGCTTCTTCCAACTTTTCCTGCGGAATATCCGCCGCCTTAAAATGACGGTTAGCCCCCGCATTATGCAAAAAGATACGGTCAATCCCCGGAATTGCAAGCACGACAGAATAAGAGGTCTCTTCCCCCTCTTCGATCAGCATATCCGTATCCGCATCATGTTTTTTCAAAATATCCAGGATCATATTGCCAAAAGCATCTTTTCCGACTTTTCCCATCAAAGATACATCAGCACCAAGCTTCTTCATGGCAAGACCCGTGTTGGCAACACTGCCACCTGTATGTACATCAGCCGCGCCAACCTCCAGAAGCTTTCCGGGGGACAGGATCTCCCCCGGATGCTGTACTTTTCTGTCCGGAAACATCGGTGTGATATCAAGGCAGATATGTCCCGCCGCGATTACCTTCTTTTTTTCCATACTTATTCAATCCCCATCAGTAAATTCATCACATACATTTCAAGTGCTTCAAAATCTCTGTTTTCCACACATTTCTTCTGGAACTCATAGTCGAATCTGTCCACCTTTTCTTCCAGTGCTTTGAAGATCTTCAGGCTGTTTTCCAGATGCTTGTAGCTGTCTTCGTCCTTCGTGGTACGCATTGCTTTTACATCCAGTCCGACATATTCACCATGACTTCCATAGCCGTTTTCCTTCAATACCTTTACCTGATTAAAGGCAGCACGCAGATTTTCCACGCCGAAGGATTTATCCTGATCGTAACGGATTCCGTTCTGGTCATTTAAGTGAACTGTCATCAGCTTGCCCATTGCAAGTGCAAAACCGATCTCATTTGCCGGATCCAGTCCTGCCAGGATCGCATGTGCACTTTCCAGATTGCCGCCGACACGGGAAGGATCGATCGTAGCTGCTGAGATCGCCATAACATGTCCCATTGTACCACAGATGCTTCTGTCGATCGGTTCATTTGGCTTCGGCTCGATGCAGACACGGATTTTCGGATCATATTCCAGCATCTTGTTGATCGCTTCTACCAGCATCTTTGTTGCCCATACAGGAGATTTTGACTCTGCACATAAAGTACCTTCTCTTGCCAGCCAGAGCACGATCATATCTGTGCCAAGCTCATTCGCGATATCGATAGAACGGTATGCTCTCCACATGGCATACTCTCTGTCTTCCTTGGAAGTGCTCATAAATCCGCCGTCCTGTGTATGCTCATCCATCCAGAGACGGGGAGCCACAAACTCTGCCTTTAAGTTGTACTTGTCTAACGTTTTCTTTAATTCTCTTGCCTTTTCCCTGATCTCTTCTTCTGTATAATCATTGATATTCGGAACTGCATCATCATCATGGAACTGCACGGCTGAAAATCCAAGCTCTGCAAATTTTTTATATTTTTCCTCTGCCGGGATATCTGCTCTTGTTGCCGGTCCGTAAGAATCTGCTCCCGGATGTACGTTCCATGGTCCTACTGAAAATTTAAACTGTGACATATTATATTCCTCCTTTTCCTGTACTACTGCACGCGGTGCATTCTATCGCCTCCGGGCATCACCGGAGTTGTTTTTGATGTATTTATCCTACTATAGATCACAGCTTTTGACTGTTACAAGTTTAAGGAAAAAACATGACTAATTTGCTGTCTTATGCTATCATAATAGACATGATGAAAAGAGAATACGAGATCATTTCCCATGCGGATACCAATTTTAAAGTATTTGTGGTGAATCTGCTCTACCGCGCACCACACATTCATAAAGACTTTGAGCTCGGACTGGTGCTGGACGGTAACATCTCCATCCTGCTACCCGGGCAGACACTTTTGCTGCAGCCCGGCGACTTCTGGCTGATCAATCCGCTCCAGAGCCACGAAATAAAAGCGGACAACCCTGCGCTGCTTCTTTCCCTGCAGGTCTCATCCGCCTTTTTTGCCCCGTATTATCCCGAGATCGATCATCTGGAATTTATATCCTGTGTTCTGTCTGCCAGTGCTGATATGCAGTACCGGACACTTTATTCCGACATGACAGCACTTGCCCTTGCTTATTTTCAAAAAGATGCCTTCTTTGCGCTCCGCTGCGCCAGTCTGGTCAACGCCTGCTTTTTCTCCCTGCTGCAGCTTTTGCCGCACCATTTTATTTCCCATCAGGAATCACAGCTGCTCCATGAAAATGCCAGACGCACCAGAAGCATCTCCCAGTATATTGAACAGCATGCAGGAGAAAAGCTGCTGCTTTCCGATATTGCAGCACGCGAAAATCTTTCTCTGTACTACCTTTCCCATCTGTTCAAGGAAACATTCGGAATGCCCTTCCAGACGTATCTGCTCAAAATACGCTGTGAAAATGCCAGACGGCTTTTGCTCCTGACTGATCTTTCCCTGCTTGATATCTGTATCAGCTGCGGTTTTTCTGACCCCAAGTATTTTAACAAGGGCTTCCGCCAGCAATATCAGCTTTCCCCGAAGGAATACAGACAGCAGTTCCGGCATGAAAAACTGCCACAGCAGCAAAAGTCCATGCTGACTACACAGGAATTTCTGTCAGAAAGCGCGAGCCTTATTGTACTGGAAAATGCCTATCGCAAGTCCGGCAGTTACAAGCTCCGCAATGCCAAAAGCGAGGAAGACACCGTCCGCCCCCAGGCTTCTACTGAGGAGCCATGCAGCAGGGATAATGACCACCACATATCTTGACAGCGAAATAAGGAAGGATGGAATCCCTTTTCCCAGTCCTTCCAGAACACCGGAAAATGTCACGGATACGGAAGACACCACAAAGCCAAAACTGATCAACCGAAGTGCTGTCATACTCAGACGCAGCGTTTCCCCGTTTGTGATAAAAATGCCCATAAGCTGCTTCGGAATACACAGGCAGAGCAGCATACCAACTGTCATGATCCCCATGATCAGGGCAAGAGCAAAACGATAAATCTGTTTTACCCGCTTTTCTTCCCTTGCGCCATAGTTATAACCGATCAGCGGACGGATTCCCTGGATGATACCGTTTGCCGGCAGATACAGGAAGGTCTGCAGCTTGTAATAGACGCCAAGCACCAGCACGTAAGCCTCTGAAAAACCGGAAAGAATCGTATTCAGTGCAGAGATCAGAAGTGACGGAAGTGCCATATTCAGCGTTGCGGGGATTCCGACACCGTACAGCCGTTTTGCCGTTTCACGATCCGGTCTCCAGCTTTTTAACTGTACTTTGACCGGAATTGGACTGGCATAATAAAACGCCAGATACACCAGCAGAGTAATGACCTGTCCGATACCTGTTGCAACCGCCGCACCTTCCATTCCCATTTCCGGAAACGGTCCCAGTCCGAAGATCAGGACGGGATCTAAAATAATATTTGTAATAAAACCTGCCATCATACTGATCATCGATACCTTCATCCTGCCAACCGCCTGAAAAATCTTTTCATAGGCAATTCCCACTGTGATCACAACCGCAAAGGAAAATGCGATCCGCGAATAGGAAAGTCCGTAAGCGATCACCGCCTCATCCTCTGTAAAAAAGCGTAAAAATGCGGGCATAAAGAGTAGACAGCCGATCACCAGCAGAATACCGTGTAAAGTATTGTACAAGATCGCATCTGATGCTGCCTGATCTGCCTTATCCTGCTTTCCCGCACCCAGATAGAAAGCGATTGCTGCGTTCACACCGACAGAAAAGCCGACCGCGATCGCCGTGATCAGGTTCTGCACCGGATACACAAGGGAAAGTGCCGTCATTGCCTTATCGCTGATCTTTGCCACAAAATAGCTGTCTACAATATTATAAAGAGAATTGACCAGCATCGACGCTGCCATTGGAAGTGACATCGATATGACAAGCGGGATGATCGGTTTTTCTTTCATAAAAGTCTGGTTCATTTTGGTTCTCCTTCCTTATTACAAAGTTTCCTATTACACAACAAACGCCACATAACTGCCATTGGCAATTATGTGGCGAAAAATAGATACATATCCTAAAAAATCCACACGATTTTTATTATAGCTTACACAAATAACTCTATCACAAATACGAGCAGGCAGCAAATGACAGATACCGGGAAAAGTCCTGCACCAAGCCATGCTGCGATCATGCCCGCGATCAGTGCTGCCAGACCGGAGATCGGACTCTGCGTCGCATGTACGATAGCCGGGAATGTCATGACTGCAAGTGTGACATACGGTACATAATATAAAAAGGACTGGATAAACCGGTTTTTGATCGGTTTGCGGATCAGCGTCAGAGGCAGGATACGGATCGTGTAAGATACCAGTGCCATGACAATAATATAGATCACATTACTTCTCACTTGTCTGTCCCTCCTCTTTTTGTGTATCCTTAACCGGGAATAAAATTGCTGCTGCGCCTGCGATCAGTACTGTCAACAGGATCGTTCTGGTACCGTCCGACAACTTTGAAATAAGCGGCAGGTAACCACACACAAAGCTCAGCGCAAAACTGATCACAACCAGCACACCTACAACCTTATCTTTTTTAGCAGGCGGAATGATGATCGCAAGGAACATACCATACAGTGCCACACTCAGCGCACTGACAATACGAAGCGGCAGTGCATTGCCCGCCATAATACCAAATGCTGTACCGAGTGCCCAGGCAGGTGCTGCCAGCAGGATCGCTCCATAGGTATAGAATGGATTCAGATATCCGGGCCTTGCGATCGTAATACCAAATAATTCATCCGTTACATCATAACCTACGATCAGTCTGTGATAAAATGGCATGCCCGGTGCACATCTCTGCGCCAGTGCACAGCTCATCAATAAATATCTCGCATTTGCGATCAGCGTGATGATCGCCACCTCCAGATAAGTCGCGTGGGCTGCGATCAATGTAAATGCTGCGTATTCTCCTGCGGATGCATTGTTAAACAGGCTGGCAAAAAAGCCCTGCAAAGGTGTCAGCCCGGCTTTTCTTGCTGCGATTCCAAGTGAAAAGGAGACCGCAAAATAGCCAAGGGCAATCGGAAATCCATCCCGCATACCATCACAGAATACTTTTCTGTTAAATGCATAGACCGCTTTATCTACTACATTTTCTTTTGTTTTACTCATGACTTTTTCCTCAAAACTGATTTTCTTCCAATACCGGCAGACAATTTCCCGCTTTTCGATGTCAGTCACCGGACAATGTCCGCATGGCTGTCCGGCTGCTGACTGGAATAAATCAGGTTCTATAATGTGGTCTGTATACAACTCTCCGTATACAGCCAAGGCATATTATAACGCACAAATCCGGAAGAAAAAAGAGGAAATCTGTCTAATTTTCTACTATTTTCTGCAATTTTTGATGTTTTAGCGCAATTTTTCTCCTGCCATGTTACAATATGGGAATATGATAGATAGAAAGAATGTGCCCTGGCACATTCTGTTACATTTCAGATAGTAGAACAAAATTATAATAAGGAAGTTACCCTATGCTGACAATTTACCCCGACTATTATAAACAATTTACCTGTATCGCCGGTTCCTGTCCGATCACCTGCTGCCAGGAGTGGAAGATCTATGTAGATGATACAACAAAGCATAACTGGAAAACACTCTCTGCGCCTGACTCTATGGATGCAGATGGCAGAAAGCTTTCTTCCTATATCACGAAAAAAGATGGGGAAGATGTGATCCGGCTTCTGCCGGACCATCGTTGTCCTTTTCTAACTGATAATAAATTATGTTGTCTTGTACAAACTTACGGAGACAGTGTGCTGTCCGAAACCTGTACCTTATTTCCAAGGGAACTGCATACGTTCTCTACCCATAAAGAGGCTTCTCTTATGCCATGCTGCCCTGCAGTGATCGATCTGTGGCAGCAGGCTGATACTATGGGATTTCCTTCTTATACCATGCTTTCCAAACAGATTCTGCCTCCATCTGCCGGTCAGATACAGGCAGCATTTTTGCTGCGGAATCATCTGATCCGGCTTTTTTCTGATGCCAGTCTGACACCGGAAGAAGCACTTCTGACTGCCTTCTATTTTCTGCAGGAGCTGCTACGGGAAGAAAAATCCGGTAAAAAGCTGACAACGGATTTGATTGCATCTTATTTCCAAAAAGAAAACCTGCAGCAACTGCTGCAGGCTATTCATGAAATGCCATGTGTCATTTCCGATCTGTTATACGAATGTAATGAACTTCTGCAGGATCTTTCCGTCAATTACCTGCAGGAAGGGTTGTATACTGCTTACCTTTCTCCACTGATGGAACAGGCAGAAAATTTAACACTGTTATTTCAGGAGCCGACCAATGCAGATGCCCGTATGGCATCCCTCTGGGAAGACTTCATGCGCAGCTTTTCTGTCTATCATCCACTCCTGAGAAACTATCTGGCAAATGACATTTATGCAGATCTTCTCATTGACGAAGATCTTTCCCTGTCACACATGCTCATGCGCCTTGAGTGGACGACGCTCCAGTATACCGCGATCCGTCACAGTCTGTTCTTACAATATCAGGCACAGGATGCGCCTGTCCTTTCTTATGAGACAGTGCGTGAATCCCTTGTCATCCTGACCCGCATGACAGGCTATGAAGAAGAGGATATCATCAGCTATCTGGAAAGCAGCTTTGAAGCACTCTTATGGGATTTTGGTTACCCCGCGCTTATTGTTGGTCAGTGATCCCTGACAGCTCAGGTGTCTCGGATAGTTCAGGCACCTCAGGCAGCTCACCCTGTGCCTCCGTATTGTCAGCGACACCTTCCGGATCGTATTCTCCGCCTTCCTCATCATCCCAGAGAGAATCATATTCCTTCTGCTTTTCTTTCATGGCAGCCATCATCATCTGTGCCTGCTTCGCCTTGCCATACAGATCCGAATCATACTCCATCAGCTTCTTTTCATCCGCATATGGCACCTTATCTCCCGCACACATTCTGGCTACTGTTGTCATGATCTTAGCCATGGTCGCTGCCATACCTGTCTCGGGATCTGCCAGTGCCTTTGCATTTTCCGCATTTGCCGCCAGACACCACTGTTCTGTCAAACCGTCCAGCACTTCCTGATTCTTATTGAATTCTTCCTGTGTCTTTTCAATCGAAAGCTGCAGCGTTGCAGCCTCATCCGACCATGTCTGGTCATTGGTTGCCTCAAATTTGGCTTTCGCAGCATCTCTCTGCTTTACCAGACTGCGTGTCTGATCAACAAGCTGCTGCCTGTATCTCTGATAAATAGGCATTGCATCCTTAAGCTTCATCTTTTCAACCTCCCTGTTGCTATTGTGATCAAGTTATATACTTCCCTGTATTTTGGACTTTTGATACTTACATTATATACATCGACATATTGATCTACAGATTTAACCATTTGCCCCAATATCTATCCTTGTCCTTTTGTAGCTGCGATACAAATTACCCTTTTTATTTCATGTGGCAGATAGTATACTATATATAAGGATTTTATTACCCAGTACTAACCTTATGGAAGAAAGGACTTCTCATTTATGGAAAAGTTATTTAAGCTCAAAGAAAACGGAACCGATGTCCGTACCGAGGTTCTTGCCGGTATTACAACCTTTATGACAATGGCATATATTCTGGCGATCAACCCAAGCATGCTCTCCGCAGCAGGCATGGACGCTACAGCCGTTCTGATCGCGACCTGCTTATCTGCCTTCTTTGGCACCATGTGCATGGCACTGTTTGCGAACTATCCGTTTGCGCTTGCTCCGGGCATGGGGCTGAATGCTTACTTTGCTTACACAGTCTGCCTTGGCATGGGCTATGACTGGCGCGTTGCACTTTCTGCTGTTGCGGTGGAAGGTATTATTTTTATTGTTTTATCACTCACCAATGTCCGCGAAGCTATTTTCAATGCGATTCCAAGCATGCTCAAGAAGGGCGTCAGCGCAGGTATCGGTCTTTACATCGCTTTCATCGGTCTGCAGGGTGCTCATATCGTCGTCAACAGTGATTCGACTCTGATCACTTATGTCAGCTTCCGTTCCAAGTTCGGAACAGAAGGTATCTGTGCACTGCTTGCCCTGATTGGTCTTTTCCTGACCGCTATTTTATATGCCCGCAATGTAAAGGGATCTATCCTGATCGGTATTATCGCCACATGGGTTCTTGGTATGCTCTGTCAGGCAGTCGGTATCTATCAGGTAACACCGGAGGAAGGCTTCTATTCCTTATATCCATCCCTTGCCATTACCGATTTCTCCAAGTTTTCCCTGACCTTCGGACAAGTATTTAAAGCTGATTTTTCAGGTGTCAGCATCAGTAATTTCATTGCCATTTTATTTGCTTTTCTTTTTGTTGATATGTTTGACACGATCGGTACTTTGGTCGGCGTTGCGACAAAGGCAGACATGCTTGACAAGGACGAAAAGCTGCCTCGCATCAAACAGGCTTTGTTTGCAGATGCGATCGCTACGTTAGTCGGTGCTATCTTTGGTACTTCCACAACAACCACCTATGTGGAAAGCTCCGCCGGTGTCGGTGCAGGCGCCAGAACCGGTCTTGCCTCTGTTGTGACCGGACTAATGTTCCTGCTTGCCATCTTCTTTGCCCCGATCTTCACAGCCATTCCGGGCTTTGCCACCGCTCCGGCTCTGATCTTCGTCGGTTTCCTGATGGTAACCGCAGTAACAGACATCAGCTTTGATGATCTGACCGAAGCAGTTCCCGCTTACCTCTGCCTGCTTGCCATGCCCCTGATGTACAGCATTTCAGAAGGTATTGCGATCGGCGTGATTTCCTATGTCATCATCAATCTGTTTACAAAAAAAGCAAAAAAGATCACACCGCTGATGTATGTGCTTGCTGTGTTGTTTGTCGCGAAATATATTTTCCTGTAAGGGAAAAAAGAGCAGTTCAATTTGATCTGCTCTTTTTTCTTTATTCACCTTGTACACTCACAAAATCCGAATTACTTCTCCCGCAATATATAAAACAGACCAGCTCCTGAAACAAAAGCAAGAACTACAGACAGTATACAGAACGGAATATAAAAGCCATGCCCCGTATAGTCCAGTAAAACAGATGCCGAATCCTGCGCAAACCGAAAGAGCAAGAGCATACTGACAATGACTATCGCCCCTGTCAGCCACTCAGACTGGAAAGCTCCGCCTTTGGACAGGTTCTTTCTTTTTTCCAGACAGGCGCCGATCCCGAAAAACAATAAGCTAAGAATCAGCAGGACAAATAGCACAGGCAGCATATGAGAAGCAGGCGGGAACTCTCTTGTATCCAGTGCATACATAACACCATTCAGCATCAGATTATACTTCTGTTTAAAATCTTCTATAGCAGCTGTTGCCTTTCCAAAGTCTGCATAATGAAGCAGAAGCCATCCCAACCCCCACAGAAAAATACATGCGCCGGGAGAGTTGGATACCGCTCTCATGCATAACAAAATGCTGTATAGCAAAAGAGCAAACACAAAGGGAGCCAGCAGATAAGAGACGGGTACTTTAGAGAAATCTTTTACACCGGCAAACACATTACTGTCTGTTATAATCGTTCCACATTTATTCAGAAGTGTCTGATAAACAGTCAGAAGTCCTGCCAGATACACAATGGCACTGCCCACAAGAAGCACCGTTCCAAGCACAGCCTCATGCATAAATGCTCTTCTTCTGCTAATGGGTAAGGTTGCAGCAAATTCTACGCCATTTCGTTTTTCAAACAGCAGCCATTTGACAAATTGCATGACAAATAACAGAACAATAACTCTTTCTGCGGTTTCGCCCGGTCCGGCAATATATGATTCCTGAAACCAGTGCGCCATATCTACCAGCATCTCTTCTGTTCCCACCTTGTTCTCAATCAGCGCTGCCCTTGTATCTGCATCTATTGCATTTTTTATTTGCGAATCATAGCCAGCTAAAGGCTTCTGATAAAAAGACATGGTATCTGCAAGTGATCTGCTGTTAGCTGCAGTCGTTCTCAGCCCCAGCAGTATGAGCAGAGCCGATACAACGATCAGCAGAACGATCTCCCACCTGTCTCTGTATAATAGTTTCTTCATGCTAACCCCTCCTCTTTCTTCTGTTTCTGCAGTAATTCTACATTTTCATCCCATGTCAGAAATACTTCTTCAAAAGTGATCTTCTGTCTTGCCAACGCCTCCACACCAAGCTTTACAAGCTTCTCTTCATTTTCTGCCGCATTTCCCATTGTCTGGAACGTAACAACTCTGCCCATCTGTTGTATATCGAAAAGCGGAATCTCTTTTTTCAGCTTTTCCATATCCTCTCCTGCAAGCTCTCCCTGCCATTTCTGGACACCTTCGATCACATCATCCATATCACTGTGTATCTGTATTCTGCCCCGCTTCATAAAGGATACTTCATCACAGAGCATCTCCATTCCATTCAGATCATGGGAGGACAGCACCACACCAAGCCCTCTCTTTTCCGTTTCTTCGATCAGGATATCTTTCAGATATTTGCGGCTTCCGGCATCCAGTCCGTCTGTCGGCTCATCCATCAAAATATAATCCGGTCTCCTCGCAATCGCCAGCATAAATGAAAACCGCATTTTCTGTCCTTTTGACATCGCCCCGATCCCCTCTTTTTCAGATCTATATCGAATTTCTGGTTCAGCTTCATAAACTGATCCATCTGAAAATCCGGATAACACTTCTGATAAAACCTAAGCAGTCCCTTTGCAGTATATATAGAAAAGAACTCCTGCGAATCAGAGATAAAAGCAACACGCTCCAGCATTTTTTCATTATCATATACAGGTTTTCCATCATATGTAATACTGCCGCCTTCCGGTCTGTAAATACCTGCCATGCATTTCAAAAGTGTCGTCTTTCCCGCTCCGTTTTCTCCGACCAGACCGTGTATCCTGCCTCTCTCTCCCAGAAATGTGGCATCGGCTACAGCGGTTTTCTTTCCGTATTTTTTTGTTACATTTCTTGCTTCTAACATCTGTATCCTCCCCTGTCATACTTAAAATCATCATTTTTACCTTCTCTGTTAAACTGATCCGGTGTTAAATCTCTTCAAATGTCTCAGCCATAAGCTCCATGGCCTGCTCTTTTGTATAGCCCATCATTTTCAGCTCCAGTGCTATACTTCTGAGTGACTGATGAAGCGCAGAAAGCTTCCTGTCATCTGCCTGAAGCTCCACCTTCCGGGCTATAAAGGTACCCTTTGCCCGGATTGTTTCGATCACGCCCTGTCTTTCCAGTTCCTGGTAAGCCTTTGCTACCGTAGACGGCGTAATGCCAAGCTGGGATGCCAGCTTTCTCACCGAGGGGATCGCATCTTCCGGCATCAGACTTCCCCGTGCCACCAGAAGCTTAAACTGCTCGATAATCTGTTCATAGAGAGGTTTACTGCTTCTCTCATCCAGTTGAATCATAGATTCTCCTTTCCTTTATATTGTCCCTGTATCAACTGTACTGCTTCATGCAATACAGTTTAGCATATCCTGTTATTTTGTCAAGTAGCAGTTCAAACTATTCCATTAAAACATCTTTTCCTTACTACCTGCTTTTTTCTTTGATCTCTGCTATACTATAGCTACCTGCCCCGTAAGTGCTTATAGAGTCCGTGGGTGGTACAGGCCTTACACAGACTTTTGTACTGCATTATAAAATACTTCTATCACAAGAAAACAGGAGGAGCGACATATGAAAGTTCTCATCGCCATAGATTCCTTCAAGGGAAGTCTTTCTTCCATGGAGGCTGCTGCTGCAATAAAAGAAGGCATTCTTCTTGCCTCAGAAAATATCGATGTGAATATCCGTCCTTTAGCTGACGGCGGAGAAGGAACTGCCACTGCCCTGACTATGGGAATGCAGGGAAAAACAGAAGCCGTCACGGTCACAGGCCCTCTTGGCGATCCGGTAAGTGCCTCTTATGGCATTCTGCATAAAAAAACCGCCATTATAGAAATGGCTTCTGCCGCAGGCATTACATTAGTTCCATATAAAAAGAGAAACCCTCTCCATACAACAACCTTCGGCGTTGGTGAAATGATCGCAGACGCCCTGCAGAAGGGATGCCGGCATTTCATTATCGGAATAGGCGGAAGTGCCACAAATGACTGCGGTGTCGGAATGCTGCAGGCACTTGGCTTCCGTTTTCTGGACCAGTCCGGAAACACTGTCTCTTACGGCGCAGATGGTGTCAGAAATATAGTCAGCATAGATGCCTCTCTTGCAAATCCCCTTCTTGCAGACTGTGATTTCCGGATCGCATGTGATGTCACAAATCCTCTCTGTGGCGGAAATGGCTGCAGCTACATCTACGGTCCGCAAAAGGGTGCAGATCCTGCTATGATCTCTCAGATGGATGCATGGTTATCTGCTTTTGCCGATCTGACACAGAAAATCCATAACAAAAAAGCTGATAAAAACATGCCCGGTGCGGGCGCAGCAGGCGGTCTTGGTTTTGCATTTTCTGCCTATCTGGGCGGCAGACTGCAATCGGGTATTTCTATTGTCTTAGAAGAAACTCATATGGAGGCTGCCATACAGGATGCTGACCTTATCATCACCGGTGAAGGCCGCCTGGATAGTCAGACAGTTATGGGAAAGGCACCTGTCGGTATCGCCTCCCTTGCAAAAAAATACAATAAAAAAGTGATTGCCTTTTGTGGCTGTGCCGCTGATGATGCCATGCTTTGCAACACATATGGCATTGATGCGTATTTTCCTATTCTGCAAAAGCCTGTCAGCTTAGAAGAAGCAATGGATCCGGCTGTGGCCGGACAAAATCTAAAAAAAACAGCAGAGCAGGTCTTCCGTCTTCTGACCTGCTCTGCCTGACAGCTTTCCATAATTGAAAGCTGTATTTTTATTCAATCTCCAGCGTCCCGGCTGCACAGACTATAAACCCAACATCAGCTGCGGACGCCCCTTTTTCAATCTCACTATTGTAATCCAGAGAATGGATCGTAAGTGTGCTTCCATCAGCCTGATATTCTCCATTCCAGCCATCAGACAGTGTTATCGTATCCGAAAACTGCAGGGAGATCTCCCATGATGATACATCTGCCTCCCCATTATTCGTTATTGTCAGTTGATACTGATAAAAGGTTCTGCCTTCGGATTCCCAGCTGCCTGTCAGTTTTGCATCCACCGACAGATTACCACTGTTTAACCTTTTTTCTGATACATCTGTACCAGTCTTTCCTTCTGTCTCATTTGCTTCTGTTCTCTCAGATACACCGGATCCATTATTTTGATTTTGTGTTTTATCCTTGCTGTCTACGACGGTCTGCGTACTTCCATCCTCTGTCTTTACTGTATGGAGCATATCCATGATCCATTTTCCGCTCTCGCTCAGATCTTCTCTGGTAAAACCGGAGGTTTTCCGGCAGGAAGAAGCGATCAATGCCGAAGTCTCCTCTTTATTACAGAAGCTCCATACCGCATAACTGATGCCGTGCTGATCCATCATATCGATCCAGCTCTGCGCCTGCCCAAGATCATTCCCACCGTTTCCGCTTGCATCACACAGACCGTATTCGCTGACAAATACAGGCGTTCCGGCTTCTACCGCATTTACCATTTTACTGCGCAGATCTTCTTTGTGCGTTGCTGCGTAGAAGTGAAGTGTATACATAATATTGTCATAGCCTGTGATCGGATCATTTTGCGGCTTTTCAATTTCCTGGCTCCAAGTTGGTGTGCCAACCAGTATTACCGCTTCCGGAGCATTTTCACGTATCACAGGGATCACCTCATTGGCATACGTCTTGATATCCTCCCAGCTGCAGCCGCTGTTTGGCTCATTACAGATCTCATACAGCACATGCTTTTCGCCTTTCAGCTTCTCTGTCATTTCTTTAAAAAATTGCAGGGCTTCCGCCTTATGGGTCAAAGGATTGCTGTCATGCAGAATATGCCAGTCCACGATCACATACATATCCGCCTGCTTTGCATATTCGACACCGTCTGTCACAAGTGCCTTCAGCTTTTCCTTGTCTCCGTCTGTACAATACCCGCCGTTCTCATCCGTATACATGGCGATCCGGAACAGGTTCGCACCCCAGTCTTTGCTGAGCTGCATCACAGCATCCTGATTTACAAAGTCGGGAAACCACGCAATACCGTGTGTGCTGATCCCCCGAAGCTGCACCGCCTGTCCTTTTTCATCTACAAGCTGTGTGCCTTTCACAGACAATGCCCCATTTTGAGACGGCCGCGCCAGAATATAATCGCCGTTTTCCATGCTTTTCTGCTCTGCCGCTGCATCCTTTTCATTTACTTCAGGCGCTGCATCTGTACTGCTCTGTGTATCTGCATCATGCTCTGTACCTCTGTTTTCTGTCTCCTTATCTGCCTCAGCATTCTTCAGATCATCTGCGCCGTCTGCTGCCTGTTTACCCACAGTTTCATTCTCCTGCATCTGTACTGTTTCCTGCTCTACCGCCTGCTGCGCTTCCTTCTTTCCACACGCAGTAAGCCCCAGGCAACATATACATATGCCTGCTGCCACTACAGTTTTCTTAAATCCCTCATATAATTGTTTCATGCTAATCCTTCTCATCCGGCGTAAACAGACCTTCCCATCTCATCTACGATCTCTTCCTCCGGAAGATTTGTGTAAGTTCTTCACTGATGGGAGATTTCGAGTTTCTTTCCGCCTGCATTTTCGCCTTATGCCTTTCTTTGCTTTTTCTATAGGCATCAAATTCGAGCCTTTTGCCCCTGACATCATTATATCATTTGAAGAAGAAACCTGCATCAGAATATTTTCTTTACCATAGATCTCGGAATCAATGCCGCAATCACCCCAAATACAGGGATACATACAAGCATCGGCCAGATCACATAATGGCTGGTAAACATGATCATACCACCGGCAATCGCATATACAACGTAGTAATTCAGTAGCTGCCCTACCGTCAGTACAAGTACAAATGCAAGTCCCATTCTCAGCATTCCTTCAAAGGAAAGCATGGAAGCGATCTGCTTTTTTGTCATACCGACAGACCATAAGATTTTCAGTTCCTGTTTCCGTTCATGGATCGAGGTGTAAGTCAGATTGATAAAATTCAAAATGCCAATCAGCGCCAGGATCGCACTCAACGCACCTCCTACGATCAGAAACATGTTTACCATATCTTTAAATTCCTGCAGATACATTTTTCTGGATTTAAAATCTAATTTTTGATTTGTTACATCGCAATACTGTTCTACATACGCCTCATCTGCCTCCAGATACGCCTTGTCTACATTGATCATAAATTGCAGAGCACCCTTCGCCTGTGGCACAACCTTCAGATATTCCGCAGCGGGGATGGTTATATAGATGTCCATTCCATGGCTGTGCATTGGTCCCATGGCATATGGTACATCCCCGATTCCAATGACCTCATATTCCTTTGTGCTGCCATCCGGCAGCTGAACCGGTATTTTCTCTCCTACCTGATACAATGCCAGATCCGCATCATTGCCGTCACTATCCTGCATGGAGGATACAATGGCATAATCGCCGGAGCAAAAAGTATTCCAGTCGACCTTATCCGTTTCCAGTTCCAGTGCATGGAAGATCAGCTCATCCACACCATACAGATGAGAGCTGATCTCTTTCCGGTCGTAAACACACGAATCCCACCACTCTTTTTCATCCGGGCTTTGCACATACCAGTCAGTATGTTCCTCATATATTTTTTTCATCCTTTCCCATGCATCGCCTTCCAGCTTCTGCTCCGATTCCGCCATATAGATTGCACCGGATTCTGTAACACCATCCATTTCTCTGAGTGCTTCCATATCCTGTGCAGATACTCCCTCCAGATTTTTGTCAATAGCACTGAGATTATATAACGTGGCATCTGCAATGGAAAAATCACTGCCCGCAAAACTGGAAATATATTTATCTTCATCAAAGCAGGAAACGATCGATACTGTAACATTGATCATCAGAACGCTGAGTACCATGGATAATAGCACTGCTGTCGTTCTCTTCTTATTTCTTTTCAGATTTTCCCATGCCATGGAAAACGGCGTTACCCGCTTTGCCTTTTTATGCTTTGACAGTTTTTCTACCGGACAGTCACTGAACTTTACAGCCTCTACCGGGGATATTTTCCGAATGATCCTGCAGGGCTTTGCGCAACTGATCCTGACTGTGATCCATGCAAATACAGCACAGGCAAGAAACACAAATCCATTCGGATAAACCTTGCATGCATCTGTCAACATATTATTGGCGATCAGGGGCACTACAAAATACGATAACAGATAGCCCAGAAGCATGCCTACCGGGATCGCGATCACACTTAAAAACAATGCCTGCCTTAAAACCATTTTTTTCAACTGCCTGTTCGTCATTCCGATCGTTTTCAACAGACCATAATAATGAATATCCGACGTGATCGCAATCAGGAAGATGTTATAAATGATCAGATAACCCGACAAAATAATCATGATCAATATAACTGCAACGATCAGAACGGTTGTTGCATCCAGCTCACTTGTCGTATATGCCCAGTTAATGCCATCCTTTATTTCATCGCCGAAACCGAGTCTTTCTTTAAGCGCCTCCATTTTTCCTGTAATATTGAAGGAAGAACTGAAATTAAAATCAGGATTGATGGAGCCTGCATAGGAATTTGCACTCAAATATCTGTTATAATCCTCCCTATTCTTCCAGACAGGCGCAAAACTTTCCTGAAATTCTTTTGAAAAATAAATTTCATTTGTCATAGTCAACGCCGGTTTTTCCCAGATCCCGCAGACTTTAAAATCTCCTTCATAGGTATCAAATCCATTAGTCAGCTGCAGATGCAGGGTCTGTCCAAGCTCATGCGGAACGCCAAACGCATCCAGAACCGCGGTACAGGTTGCCACTTCCTCGTATTTTTGAGGCAGCGTTCCTGTCTCCGGATAAGAATAGCTCTGCTTTGCGCAAAGAGGCTCCGTGTATCTGACCTCCGTATAGTCTTCAGATAATTCTTCATTTAACACTCCACCAAGTATGATATTATAGGACAGATCATAGATTTTTGTATCTGTTTTCAACTTATCATACTCTTCCTGTGTCAGATACTTGAAACCTGCATGTGTATATGTACCGACCTGATAGCAGGTTGCAGTTTCAAGCGATTTGATCAGACTGCTTGCCACCGTAAACAAAGTGCTGAGCATGACCGTTGTCAAAATGATTGCTGCCAGCAGGATACTGTTTCTCTTTTTATTTGCCAGTATGCTCTTTTTACTGATATTCGCAATACATCTTCCGTTTTGCACCTTACGCATGGATCTGACCCCCTCCCGCTAAAATGCGTCCATCCTCAATACGGATGATACGGTCAGCCATCTGCGCGATTTCCTCGTTATGTGTAATCATAACGATCGTCTGTTTAAATTTCCGCCCGGTTACCTTAAGCAAACCCAATACATCCTGACTTGTCTTGGAATCCAGATTTCCGGTCGGCTCATCTGCCAGGATAATAGACGGTTTTGTGGCAAGTGCTCTCGCGATCGCCACCCTCTGTTGCTGCCCGCCGGAGAGCTGATTCGGCAGACTGTTTTTCTTTTCGGTAAGACCCAGTACTTCAATTATCTGCTCTATAAATGCCTCATCCACTCTGCTGCCGTCTAACTGGATCGGCAGCACAATATTCTCATACACATTCAGCACCGGAACAAGATTATATGCCTGAAACACAAAACCAATCTTTCTTCTTCTGAAAATAGTCAGTTCTTCTTCTTTCAGGTCAAAGATCTTTTTCCCATCTACCTGCACAGTACCTGCTGTAGGGCGGTCAAGTCCTCCCAGCATATGCAGAAGTGTGGACTTTCCGCTTCCGGATGTACCGACGATTGCTACAAATTCACCCTGCTCTACCGACAGATCCACGCCATCCAATGCTTTCACGCATACCATATTCTGGTCATAATATTTCTTCAGATTTTCTGTTCTTAAAATTTCCATTTTACTTTCCTTTCCATTGCAGTTTAGCAATTAACTATAACCTGCCATACAGGTTATTTGGTCGTACATTTGCTACGCAAATATACAGCAATTAAAAATGCTGCGTATTTTTTACAATACCCAGCATATCGCATTGTTCTTTCCAGATTCTTTCTCAAATCTTACAATGTTGCAATATTTTGAACCACAATCCTTGCAAAATCTGCTTCGCAGATAAATTGATATCGCTATAATCTGCTTCGCGGGTTATTTAGCCGCACATTTGCTAAACAAATATATGACAAGAAATGCATGACACTATCTTGGAAAACATATATCAAATGTAGAACCCTTTAAGACTTCTGACTTGACCTTTATGTATCCTCCGTTATGTTCCACGATTTCACGCGCCAGATACAAGCCAACACCTATCCCTTCTTTGTCATGCACCGTTTTTCCTCTGTAAAACCGCCCAAACAATAACGGAATTTCTTCTTCCGCAATGCCCACACCCTGATCTGTAATCCGTATTCCCGAAAAGAATTCATAGGAAAACTCTTCCACAGAAATCACCGTGCCTGCATCTGAATACTTGATCGCATTGTCCAGAATGTTGTAAACTGCTTCCACTACCCACTTTTCGTCGATGTTTGCCTGATAGCTGCCACCCTCTTTTACATGGATCGTTATCTCCTTTGCGCAGGCTTTAGGGAGCGCCTGCTCCACTGCTTTTTGGATGATCACCTGATAAGCAGTTACCTTTTGCTCATATTGAAAGATCCCAGTCTCAAGCCGCGACATTTTCACAAGTGCACCGATCAGGCTTTCCAGCTTTTTCCCCTGCGCATATATTTCGCCGGCATATTCCTTTTCCTTCTCTGTCTCCGCTGCCTCTGTCAATAATTCCGCATACATCAGTATATTGGTAAGCGGTGTTTTTGTCTGGTGCGAAATATTGGTGATGAGCTCCTTTATGTTATTCTTTTCTTCACAAATCTTTTTTTCAGACATCGAAGCCGAGGTCAGATAACGCATCAGCTTTGTCTGCAATTTTGAAAGTTCACTTTCATCAAAGCAGTTTTCCTCAAAAGTGCCTGCGATCGCATCATCCAGCATCTGATTTAAAATTTCATATTCGTTTCTTCTATATTTCATGTTTTCACCTATGCTGCCATCACAAATATCTGCTATCCGGCAGATGTGCCGCTATCCTTTAAAAACATATCCAATACCGTATATAGTATGGATCAGCCGCTCACCGGGGCTTTCTATTTTATCCCGCAGTCTTTTTACAGTGACAGATAATGCATTTTCATCTACATACTGCTGATTCTGCCATACATGGTCGATCAGCTTTTCCCGGGGAAGCGTGATCCCTTCATTTTCCGTGAAATATTTCAATAAACGGATCTCCGTCTTACTTAATTCGATTTCCACACCGTTTTTCTGAAACAGTAAATTGCCGAAATCCAGAACCAGACCATGCTTTTCATATCTGTTTGCATATTCTGCCTGTCTGGCACCTGCTCTTGCCAGCAGATTGTTCACACGAAGCCTTAGCGTCATGAGTGAAAATGGTTTTGTAACATAATCATCTGCTCCCAGCGTCAGTCCCATCACCTCGTCAAGTTCCGTATCGTTCGCCGTCAGTATCAGGACAGGCACGTTAGATATCTTTCTGACTTGTTTCAGGTAGTCAAATCCGTTACCGTCCGGCAGATTAATATCCAGGATCACAAGATCCGCCTGCTCTATATGCTGAATCTCACCTAGTGTAAAAAACTGACGACACTCATATGCTTCATTTCCAAGCGTCAGCTCAATTCCGTGATTCAGTGCCACGTCATCTTCTATGATGTAGATTATCTTTTTGTCTCGTGCCATTTTGCTCTCCTGCAAGTTGTCATTACATTTCTGATCAATCCGTAAACTCCAGTTCTTAAATGACTATCTCATTACAGATTTACATGATTTTGAATACTTACATCATAGCATATTTTCAAATGTTTGGAATTTCTTTTACACGCTTTCTCTGTATTCTTTTTTCTCCTGCGCGCATATCTGTAATTTTAAAATAAAGCGTCCTTTTGTACTGCCATACCACATCAGAATTCCCATCAGACAGGTCAGTCCGTAAGCCATCAGCACATAAATAATCAGCCTCGTTTTTGTTATTTCTTTTTGTTCCATTTTCAAACTCCTCCCATTAAATCATGAATGATACTTGTTTATTAATCCAATTCGATTGAATCCGATATATAATAGTGAAACTTATTTTTTCTGCAATACTGTTTAATTTGTCTGATCAGTTTTTTATCTTTCGTGTATTCTAAAAGATAGACTTCCATTCTATCTTTTTTACATTTTTGAACATAATCGGAAAAATATTTGCGTACATCTTTTGGCTGTTTTCCAAACGTGTCCGTTTCAAACCGAATACTGCTCCACACAGATTCCTGATTAACGGCAGTCATGATATCTTTCGCCGATCCGTATGTTTTTCTGTACTTTGTCACAAAAACATCTCCGCCATTGATCATGACACCTTTTCCAAGACGTTTGATATTTTTCAGTATTTTGGCCAGTCCTTTAAAATTTTTCTTTGTCTTTGCATAATCGTAGACATCGCAGTTGTCAATAAAGAAACCATCCACCCCTTTTTTCAGCAGCTTCTTCGACAGTTTTCCCATAAACTTCTGCCAGTCCTTATTCGAAACATCTACCCACTTTTCTTCTTCCCAGTTCTCATAATTTCCGATTGTAAGATATTCATATTTCTTATAATAATAGCGAAAATTCTCGATGGAACCGACATTTAAGTAGGTATATACTTTTACGCCTTTTTTGTGCAGGGTACGGATATCTTTTGCAGAAAAATACTGTGCATCAATGACCACCAGCCTATATCCGTATAACTTTTTTATCTGAGATGAATCAATGCTTAAAAATACGCCATATTCTTTTTTCTCTTTTTGGTTCTTTGCGTCTACCGCACATGGTCCTGCCAGTATGCCAAGAAATAAACTGAATATCCATGTTAAAATCATAATCTTTTTCCAAAAATATTTCGATTTTTTACTCACTCCTGTTCTCCCCATGACTTCATCTGCTAATTTTGCTTTTCGCTGTACCGGCAGCTGCGCTAAAATGATTGCTGCAAAAATCAGACAACAGCCCAGCATCTCTTTTGCATTCAGCTTCTGTCCAAGAATCAACCAGCCAAATACTGCTGAAAATACAGCTTCTAAACTCATAATTAAGGATGCCACGGTAGGATTAAGCCCATTTTGTCCGATGATCTGTAACGTATATCCCACACCACAGGACAAAATTCCTGCATACAAAATCGGAATCCATGCCGAACATGATAAAAAGGTCTGCGCCCATGCCTTAATGCCTGAGATGGAATGCTGCATATCCAC
>ULUB01041414.1_pt1 | contig 25215 bp, 32 predicted proteins | sample 1958111 | NCBI WGS metagenome assembly ULUB01 (sample SAMEA4835749, study PRJEB28245) | human gut metagenome | biome: gut microbiome; material: fecal sample | place: Denmark | collected 2008
AAGGTGGAGGTAGCGAGTTCGAGCCTCGTAATCCGCTCCATTAATTTCGTCGTGGGAATACTCACGGCGATTTTTATTGCATTACAGCTGTAAACAATCTACAGCAATGTATCTCAATTGATGTGTCATAGTGAAGCTAAAAGCTTTCTTTACACATTTATTGCCAAAACTTAATAAAACATTAATCACCATATGCCCTTTTCCCTCTTGTGCAACGAGATTAAAAGGTATATAATGTATATTGTCAGAGCGATCAGGCTCTGAATCACAGCACCGACGTTTATTATAGGGAAAGGGTGGTACACAACCGTGTTGAGCTTATTTTTTGTATTGATAGCTTTAATGGCAGCGATAGCATTGCCGATGATAATAGTATTCTTAGTTTTCGGGATTATGTTTAAGGTCGGAAAACTGATTTTCAAGCTGATTCCGACAATTTTTGCAGGAACAATCGGATTGATTGCGTTCTTAATCTGCGGTTCGGGGATAGCAGGCATTATGACCTGCGGAGTGCTGAATATAATGGCAGCAGGAGTATTCACGATACTTTTAATATCCTTGATAATAGGCTGCATTGTCTATAAGCTTTTTAACAACGCACGATAATTCAGCGGCAATATAAAAGTTAAACTCTTCCCCATGCCGAATAGGGAAGAGTTTTTTAACTTTCATATTACAAATGAACAGTTGGAGCCGGAAACGTGACTCGAACCAAACGAGCTTGCTCGTTTTTTGACCTGAGCATTACGAATGCGCTGCTCCGGCAAAAGGAACTGTTGGAGCTGGAAACGTGACTCGAACACGCGACCTGCGCATTACGAATGCGCTGCTCTACCAACTGAGCTATTCCAGCATCTATATCTTTTCACCACTGATATTATATACACCTATCGGCGGTTTGTCAATAAAAATTTTTAAGCCGAAAATTCAGTGCAGTCACAATAAACGATTGACTTATCGAGGATTTGACAGTACAATATTATTAACAGCAACATTAAGTTCATGTTTATGCTTGAACACAGAAAGGAATGTTAGCAATGAGAAGAAATTGCCCAAACTGCGGCGAAAGATACGAAGGAAGCGTCTGCCCGAAATGCGGTGCGCCTGCTGCGGCAAAAAAAGCCAAAAGCGACGCCTCGGATAAATTTTTGACCGACGAGCAGCGTGCTAAATCGGCTCAGCGTGCAAAGGAGCTTCAAAAGGACAGAAATGCGCTTTTGGTAATCCTTGTTATAGCGGCGGCAATCGCAGTATTCATATTTTATAAAAACGGTCTTTTCGGCGGCGGAAGCTATAAAACTCCGATAGTAAAGTATTTTGACGCCATATGCCAAAGAGACTTTAACGGCTATATTGAGGTTATGACCTATAATATGGGTCAGGACTACGTTTCGGAGCGTGAAGAGCTTGGATATTCGGAATATGAATACCTCGATAAGCTGTATGCAGACCTTTTTGAACAGTTCGGCTCCGACATGACAGCTTCCGTTGAATTTTTAGGAAGAAAGCGTCCCGATGAAGAGCTTTTAAGAAGCTTTAAAACAGCCTATTTATCCGATTACGGAGTGAATATCAACACAGACGCTGTATATAATGTCAGTGTAAACGTGACGTTTTCGGGAAGCACGGCTGAAGCCGTCGTGCCTTTGGACTGCTTTGTCATGCGTCTCGAAGGAAAATGGTATATAGTCGGCTGCGACTTCCCTGTTGCCGAGGAAGCAGATAAATAAACGGCGTTTTGCTGCGATAAGTCCGCTCCTTGTGACGGACTTATCACGCACTTTCATTTGGGTAAAAACACCGAATCTAATTCTGAAATTTACCGAAAATATCTGTTAAAAGGGCTTGACAAAGCCCTTTTGTTTGTGTTATGATAACTTTACCTCTTTGCGGGGTCTTTTTTTGGTGCGCATTTTTGCATCGGAATTAAACCGCAAACCGAAGGATTCGGAATAAAGCTTTCGGATGCTTTCGGCGCATTAATTAAGACGCAGGCGGGCAGTTGCCGTGCGGCTTCGATTTGTCGGAGGGAGGCAATGTCCGAAAAGAATCGGACGAATGGCGGTAATGCCGCCGGACAGCGCTTTTATAACCCGTAAAAGCGTAAATTTCGTCAGGAGGTGCCGAAAATGAGGGTTAAAATAATGCTCGCTTGCACCGAGTGTAAGCAGAGAAACTACAACACCAAGAAGAACAAGAAGAACGACCCTGACAGACTTGAAATGAACAAGTATTGCAAGTTCTGCAGGAAGCACACTCTCCACAGAGAGACTAAGTAAGGGAGGCGGCACAATGAAGAAGCCTAACGCAGTAGTTAAGTTCTTTAAAGACCTCGTTTCTGAGGTTAAAAAGGTCGTCTGGCCCGGAAAAAAGCAGGTTCTGAACAACACAGCAGTTGTTTTGGCAGTATGCTTTTTAAGCGGAGTCGTGCTTTTCGCAGCCGATTCTATCTTTGGATTGCTCTTAAGGCTGATAACCGGCTGATAAATGAGCAAAGCGCTTATTTCGCAGGGTGAAATTCCCGACAGATAAGCTTTCGACGATTAACCTTGCAAGCATACGCATCCACTGCTCGATGTATGTGAATGCGAATAAGCTGCGACTGCAAAGAAAGGAAATAGTATGGAAGAAGTTACGGCTGCAAAGTGGTACGTTGTTCATACCTACTCAGGCTATGAGAACAAGGTAGCACAAAACATTGAAAAGGTTGTTGAAAACCGCAAGCTTCAGGATATCATCCAGCAGGTCAGAATACCGGTTGAAATTACCGAAGAGACAGACCTCAAGGGAAACACAAAGGAAGCTGAAAGCAAGCTCTTCCCGAGCTATGTTCTTGTTAAAATGGTTATGACCGATGAATCCTGGTATATCGTCAGAAATACCAGAGGAGTTACAGGGTTTGTAGGACCGGGGTCCAAGCCTGTTCCGCTCAGTGAAAAGGAAGTAGCGGCTTTGGGCGTAGACGTAAGAAAGGTTGCAACAAGCGTAAGCTTCAAGGTCGGAGACGATGTTACCGTTTTGGGCGGTCCGTTCAACGGATGGGTCGGAAACGTCAAGAGCATCAATTTAGACGACCAGACTGTAGATATTGTTGTATCCATGTTCGGACGTGAAACAAGCGCAACCTTGTCGGTCACACAGGTTAAAAAAGTCGAGGAATAAGCGAAAAATGTTGAGCTGCGGCGCAGAAGTGTCCGCAAAAAAGTGGGAGAGTCTTAAATACTTAAAAAGGCTCGCCTAATAGGCAGATTTAAATCGCCTATCACCACATAATTGGAGGAAAAAGTATTATGGCACAGAAGGTTACAGGTATTATCAAGCTTCAGATCCCTGCCGGTAAAGCAACTCCGGCACCGCCGGTAGGCCCGGCTCTCGGTCAGCATGGCGTACCGATTATGCAGTTTACAAAGGACTTCAATGAGAGAACCAAGAACGATATGGGTCTTATCATCCCCGTTGTAATCACTGTTTACGCTGACCGTTCGTTTACATTCATCACAAAGACTCCCCCGGCTGCCGTTCTTATCAAGAAGGCTTGCGGAATCGAGTCCGGTTCAGGCGTTCCCAACAAGACCAAGGTTGCTTCTATCACTCGCGACCAGGTCAGACAGATTGCTGAGCAGAAGATGCCCGACCTCAACGCTGCTTCCGTTGAAGCTGCTATGAGCATGATCGCAGGCACAGCTCGTTCAATGGGCGTTACTGTTGTTGACTGATATTAAGCGCAAGAGATTTTCTTAAGCTTGTGTAAAGTGGGAGGAATATCCTTTTCCGCTAACCGAGGCGCATGACGCCCGGTAACACCACTATATATAAAGGAGATTATATAATGAAACACGGAAAGAAATATGTCGATTCGCTCAAGGCAGTCGACAAGACAAAGCTTTATGATACAAACGAGGCTGTTGCTCTTTCGAGCGCAAACGCAAAGGCTAAGTTTGACGAAACTATAGAAGCACACATCCGCCTCGGCGTTGACTCACGTCATGCTGACCAGCAGGTCAGAGGCGCAGTTGTTTTGCCTCACGGAACAGGTAAGACCATTCGTGCTTTGGTATTCTGCAAGGAAGACAAGTATGAGGCTGCAAAGGCAGCAGGCGCTGACTATGTCGGCGGCATTGAATTTGTCGACAAGATTATGAAGGAAAACTGGCTCGACTTCGACGTTGTTATCGCTTCTCCCGATATGATGGGCGTTGTAGGACGTTTGGGTAAGGTTTTAGGTCCGAGAGGCTTGATGCCTAACCCCAAGGCAGGTACAGTTGCTCCCGACGTTGCCAAGGCTGTTCAGGAAGCTAAGGCCGGTAAGATTGAATACCGTCTTGACAAGACCAACATCATCCACTGCCCTATCGGCAAGGCATCCTTCGGTGCTGAGAAGTTAGGCGAGAACCTTGAAACTCTTCTTGAAGCTGTTGTTAAGGCTAAGCCGGCAGCTGCAAAGGGTCAATACCTCAAGAGCGTTGTTATTTCATCAACAATGGGTGTTGGTATAAAGGTTAATACCGCTAAGTACGGCGTTTAATCAAATTTTAATTGTCATAGCTATTGACATTTGCTCAATAGTATGATATATATAATATGCTTCGTTTCTTAAGACAGTTGGCGTTCGATCAGCATCGATGTAATTCCAACCGAGGAAAAGAGTATTAGTTTAAAAACTTTTACGTCCTTTTCTCGTCCATTCGGGAAAAGGACTTTCCTTTTAAATGAAGCAGATTGTTTAGAAAGGAGAAGAATAAAAATGCCAAACGAAAAGATTCTCAATGAGAAAAAGGCTAAGGTTCAAGAGATTGCAGAGCTTTTGAAGTCCTCCGCTGCCGGTGTTTTGGTAAGCTACAGCGGCATCACCGTTGAAGACGACACAAAGCTCCGTAAGGAACTCAGAGAAGCAGGCGTTAAGTACACTGTTGAAAAGAACACACTCCTCAGATTTGCAATGAAGGAAGTTGGTCTTGATTCTCTTACTGACGTCCTCAGCGGCACAACAGCTCTCGCTGTTTCTGAAAACGATGAGACTGCTGCTGCAAGAATTTTGGGCAAGTACGCTGAATCCCATGAAAACTTCAAGCTCAAGGCAGGATATATCGGCACTGAGGTTTACGATGAGTCCGGTGTTATCGCACTTTCAAAGATTCCTTCAAAGGAAACCCTTCTTGCACAGCTCGTTGGTTCCTTGCAGGGCCCCATCCAGAAGCTCGCTGCAACTTTGCAGGCTGTTGCCGAAAAGGAAGAAGAGGCTGCCTAATAAGCGGATTTATGCTGAAAAAATCAGCATAGCCGAAATTAAGGCTGCTTAAAGACTCAAGGTGTTGCACTCCCATGAGTCTTGGACGGATAAGCACCGTTTTAAAACAGAGTGCGATAAAAAATAATTACATTTAAAGGAGATTATAAAAATGGCTTCAGAAAAGATTTTAAACATGGTTGAAGAGGTCAAGGCTCTTTCTGTTCTTGAGCTCAAGGAATTGGTAGATGCAATCCAGGAAGAATTCGGCGTTACCGCTGCTATCGCTGCTGCTCCCGCTGCTGCAGGTGCTGCTGCTCCCGCTGAGAAGACTGAGTTCGACGTTGTTCTCGCTTCCTTCGGCGACGCTAAGATGGGCGTTATCAAGGCTGTTAAGGAACTCTTGGGTCTCGGACTTAAGGAAGCTAAGGAGTTCGTTGAGGCAGCTCCTAAGACTGTTAAGGAAGGCGCTTCCAAGGCTGAGGCTGACGAGCTCAAGGAGAAGCTCGAGGCTGCAGGCGCTACTGTTGAAATCAAGTAATTTGATAGCAATAGCTGATAATTAAACATAAAAAAGCCGTCCGATCGGGCGGCTTTTTTTCATATCATAATATCATCTTAAAATTCCAAAGCACATCTTGGTACTCCTGAGTCGCATAATCAATCCCGACTCTTTTTGAACGCTGAATCTCAGTCGGCACAAGCCCGTCGTCCTCAATCCAAAGCTCGTCCGAGGTGCAAAGGTCTGTGTAGTTTTGTTCTCTTGTTATACTAAGCGCCTTTGTCAGCTTCCCGGGGCCGTTATACCCGTCTACTGCCCTTATAAGAACGGCTTCGGGGTGTCCCTTGTCGCCTGACACAACATTTAAAAGGCTGTGTATGCCGTAGCAAAGGTAGACGTAGGCGAGTCCGCCTTCTTCATATAAAATCCTTGTGCGATCGGTTTTGCCCCTGTGTGCGTGGCAGGCTGTGTCCTCCTCGCCGAAATAGCATTCGGTTTCGGTTATCCTTGCTTTTATAACACCCTGCTCCGTTTTCCTCACTAACAGCTTTCCCAAAAGTAAAACGCTCAGCTCGGTTGCCGGTCTAAGATAAAAATCCTTTTTTAGACGTTTCATTTATTTAACAGTACCTTTGCTTTGAGTATTGCAATCTGAGTCTTTGAATCCGGTATTTCATCCCTCATCACCATTTCAACTGCCCTGTCAAACGGAATCTTGACTATATCCACAAACTCATCCTCGTCAAGGTGCTGATCTGAAAAATGCAGACCCTCGGCTAAATACATATAGATAACCTCGGTGTCATATGCAACAGTCGGATAGAGCTTACCCAGATATGTAATCTTGTCGGCAACTGCTCCGACCTCCTCTTTCAGCTCTCTTATGCCGCAGGTGAGCGGCTCTTCGTCCTTTTCTCGCTTTCCTGCAGGAATCTCTGTTAAAATCTCCTTAAAGGGATACCTGAACTGACGAACAAATATAATCTCACCGTCGTCCGTAACAGGCAAAATGCAGACGCCTCCGCTGTGCTCAACGACCTCTCTGAACGCATGCTCGCCGTTTTCAAGCATGACTGTGTCTTTTTTTAGTCTTAGTATTTTTCCTTCAAATATTACATCGCTTGAAAGCGTTTCTTCGTGTAAATGCTCCATTTTAAATCGTCCTTTCAGTCGTCTAAATATCTGATAACGGCTATAACCTTGCCGAGTATAGATACTTCGTTTAAAATAATCGGATCCATTGTATCGTTTTCGGGCTGCAAACGGAAGTGACCGTTTTCCTTGTAGAATCTCTTGACGGTTGCGTCGCTTCCGTCGACAAGCGCAACAACTATATCGCCGTTGTCAGCTGTTGACGACTGCTCGACAACCACCGTGTCGCCGTCCAAAATAGCGGCGTTTATCATCGATTCGCCCCTAACTTTAAGCGCGAACAGCTTGCCGTCATGGTGCTTATTGCTCTTAAAGCTTAGATACCCCTCGATATCCTGAATAGCTGTTATCGGCTGACCGGCGGTTACGGTTCCGACAATCGGAACCTTTATGTTGTTTACGTCTCCTGCAAGCCTTATAGCACGGTTTAAATTCTCGCCCTGACGCTCTATAAGCCCCGCCTCAACGAGCTTGGAAAGGCTTCTGTGCGCTGTTGACGTTGATTTTATGCCAAGCTCCTGACAAATCTCCCTAACCGACGGAGTAAACCCCTCGCTTGCTCTTTGCTTAACGTATTCGTAAACCGCCATGTCCTTTTCATTGAGTGCCATTTTAACCTTCCTCGCCTTCGCAATGCAAAGGCTCCCTCCTTTATATTTTCTCGGGACGATTCACCAAAGCTAAGCCCACTGCTCTATACAGAGACCGCTTTGCCCGAACCGTCAAGTTTTTGTGCTTTTCCCGACGGCACTTCCCGTCAGCTATTTGAAAGCTCGCCTGCAAGCCTTTTTGCGACCTTATAAATGTCACCGCAGCCAAGCGTTATAACCAAATCTCCCGGCTTGACCTCGCCCTTTAGGTATTCAACGCATTCATCAAACGTTGGGGTTAAAACACAGCCCGGTATTTTCTTTGCCAAGTCGCTTGAATGAATATTAAAGGTGTTTTTCTCCCTCGAGCCCATAATCTCGGTTAAAATGCTCAGGTCGGCGATTTTCAGGGCTTTTGCAAAGTCGTCAAGAAGCATGCTTGTTCTTGAATAGGTAAACGGCTGGTGAACCGCTATAATTCTATTAAAATCGAGAGACTTGGCAGCTTCAAGTGTGCAGGCTATCTCCTGCGGATGATGAGCATAGTCGTCTACAATGGTGACGTCGTTTATAACCGCAATGCGCTCAAACCTTCTTATTGCGCCTGCAAAGAGAGCTAAGCCATCAGCTATAGTATTTACGTCTATACCGAGATACCTTGCCGCAGCAGTCGCTGCTGTTGCGTTTAAAACGTTGTGCCTTCCCGGGACGTGTATTTCGGCGTCCATGAGCTTTTCGCCCTTGAAGTAAATTTCAAAGTAGGTCGCAAGACCCTTTGTCGACTTTATAACAGGGTAATAATCGTTATTGTGTTCCCATCCGAAGGTTATTTTGTCCTTTCCGCAAACACTTGATACTGCATCCAAGGTGTTTTTATCGTCTCCGTTGTAAATCAGGCACTTTGAAGCGTTTTCGGCAAACTTTGTGAACGAACGCTTTAAATTATCCAGAGTTTTAAAGTAGTCGAGGTGATCCTCATCGATATTTAATATAACTGCAATGTCAGGGTACAGCTTTAAGAACGTATCGACGAACTCGCAGGACTCGCAGACCATTATATCGCCGTTTCCCGACCGTCCCGAACCGCCCAACGTCTTAAGCTTTCCGCCCAAAACGCAGCCGAAGTCAGCTCCGCTGTTCAAAAAAATCTGGGCGAGCATGGATGAGGTTGTGGTCTTTCCGTGAGTTCCCGAAACGCAAACCGCGTTTTTGTACCAGCTTGTGACAAGACCCAAAAGCTCACTGCGTTCCAAAACAACAGCGTCGCTTTTTTTAGCGGCGATAAGCTCGGGATTATCTGCCATGATAGCAGCTGTGTGGACAATTAAATCAGCGCCTGCAATGTTCTCGGCACGCTGTCCCAAGAATACCTCAATACCCATATCCCTGACCGCCTGAAGCGTTTCTGTTTCGTTGTTATCGGACCCTGTGATGTGATACCCCATACCATGGAGTATCTGCACCAGCGGATACATTCCGCTTCCGCCGATTCCGATAAAGTGGATATGCTTTTTGTCCTTTAGAACTTCCTTTAACTGAGTGATATTCATATGCTTAATGCCTCTGCGCCGTTTTGAAGCGCATAACTCCTCCTGAATAGATTACACCTGCTTCTCGTTTATAAGCAGCCATATAAGCTGTGCTTTCACCTTTAAACGAGAATCAGTATTGCTCATGAACGAATGTTCTGATTTATATATAGTATATTACATTCCGAGATAAAAATAAACACCTTTTTGAATATTTTTTTAAAAAATCGTCAAAAATATTTTCAGAATTTAAGAAAGGACACTTCACTATGACAATTACAGGCATAAAAGTTAGAAAGCTAATCCCGGACGGGCGTTTAAAGGGAATTATAAGCGTCACCTTTGACGATTCCTTTGCTGTACACGACATAAAGGTGGTGCAAGGAGATGACAGGCTCTTTGTCGCCATGCCGTCAAGAAGGGACGACACGGGCGCATTCAGGGATATAGTCCACCCGATTTCAAAGGAAGCAAGAACACAGATGGAAAATGAGATTTTAGACGCCTACTACAAGGCACTGGGGGAAGTGATGCCGTCGTAGCAGCAAGCGAGGCTTGATTTTTCACTGCAAAATATTGAAGCGTTGACATACGGATTATTCCCCAAATCCCTTGCCGACGCTTCAATTTTTTAATAGTCACATCATGTAAAAAGCTGTTCAGAGTCATTTAAAAAAGAACTCTGAACAGCTTTTCATTTTACTCTACGCTATAATTGCCCTTGCCTTTGCAACAATACTCTTGTCGTTTTCATAGGACAGCACCGTTTGCGCTCTGTCTATTTCCACCCATTTTATATCGGCAATTTCATCTGCCTGCGGAATATAGTCCGAGTTTTTCGCCTTTGCAAGAAAATACACTACTATTTTTTGTGTTCCTCTTTTGGGAGAGTAAGAAACCGTCTCACGAAAAGAGGAGTCAATAATAACATCTATCCCTGTTTCCTCCATTATCTCACGTCGGGCAGTTTGAATCTCTGTTTCCCCGGTTTCAACATGACCCTTGGGAAAAGACCAATGCCCACTGTTGAGATGCTTAATCAGCAGGATTTCGGTGTTGCCATGAAACTTGCGGTAGACAATTGCTCCGCAGGATTTTTCATGAAGCATTAAATTTATCCCTTCTGTGCTATGCACGGTGTAGTAAAAATCAAATTTATTATAACACAGAAATCACTTATATGCAACTGTTTTGAAAAAGAAAATAAACCGTGCAGGTTCAATCATTAAAAAAACAAATGTCCGAGCCTGCTCAAAGGGCTTATAGCCACGCTTGAGTATTCTCGGACGTTTATTATGCAGAAGTCTGCTGTCTTGACGCTACCTTTTCAAGACGAATCAAATTATCGATTATCCTCAACGAATTTCACGATATCTCCGACAGTCTTTATACCCTCAACAGCTTCATCCGGAACTTCAACTGTAAACTCATCCTCTAAGGACATCATAATATCTACAACATCTAACGAATCCGCACCCAGATCATCGACTATCAAAGTATCAGATGTAATTTCACTTGAGTCAATATCAAACTGTTCAGCAAGAATCTCAACAACTTTCTCGTATATCATCTTCAAAACCTCCTGTCAATAATAAAGTTCGATAATAGTTTAGCGTGTAAGGTATGATTTGTCAATAGATTTTAAAGATATTTTCCCAAATATCAGCTTGTCAGAAGCCTAAGCTCTTCAAGCGTCATGCTCGGATGAAGGCTCATGTTTATTCCGCCCGATATTAAGGAAGCCGCACTTGATACAAGCTTATCAATGTTTTTAGGTGTTACCATCAAGGTTTTGCCGTCTCCGCCGGCGTCCGCAACAGTGGGAACGCCTATTGCAATGCACGGTATGCCGAGGGTGGCGTTTGAAAGCTCCTTTCTTGCATTCATAACTCCGCTTCCCGGGGATATTCCCGTATCGGTCAGCTGAATAGTTCTGCCCAAGTGGCTGACGTCTGAGCAGGCAAGTGCGTCAACGACAATGACAGCCTCCGGAGATATGCTTTTAATCAGCGGCAGAAGAAGCTCCTGCGTCTCTATACCGGTTTGTCCCATAACGCCTGCTGCTATAGTGCTGACGCTTTTTAAGCCGTCATACGCAAGCTCAGGTGCGTTAAAATGGATGTGCCTTGTAGCGAATATGTGTTCAGACACCCTGGGTCCCAAGCTGTCAGGGGTAATGCTGTCGTTTCCCAGACCGACGACAAGAATGCTTTTAGGTTCATGCAAAAGCTTATTAAGCTCGCACGATATCGCCCTTGCGCTCTCATCGGCATTGGCAGGTGTAAGCTCAAGGGCTGTTTCAGGCTCTAAGGTGAGATATCTTCCCATAGCCTTGCCTATTCGTTTTGACGCTTCTTCCTTTGAAATTGTGACCTCGGTAACCGTAAACCCGCCGCTGTTAAAGGTATTGACGGATATGCCGTCAGGCAAGCCCTCGTCATGAGCAACGGTATTCGCACTTTCGAGCGCTAAGTCTGTTCTTATATTATATGGTGAAAATGACATTCGTACCTCCCGATTTGATTTGTATTAATCACTGCTGTAGTGCCATATTTCGCATTTCAGCTGAAAAAACAGCCGAACGGTTCAGATTCTACCTCGATTCCTCAAGCGTTCTCAGCATAAAACTAATACATATCGATTTTTCTGAAATTTTTTCGAAAAACTATTGCTTTTTTTAAGAATAGATGATATATTTATTCTTGATACTTGTTGAATAAGTAAGGAGTCATTAACCTTATTGCACTTTCTCAGTCGTGCAATTAGCTTATCCAAATAAGTGAATTTTATGAATTGACTAAGGAGGTGTCTTAATGGCAAATATTAAGTCTGCTAAGAAGAGAGTTAGAGTTATTCAGGCAAAAACCCTTCAGAATAAGATGACAAAGAGTGCTTTAAAGACTGCTATCAAGAAGGCTGATTCCTGCGAAAAGGCTGACGTTGCTTTGGCAATCAAGAAGGTTGACCAGGCTGCTTCTAAGGGTCTTATTCACAAGAACAAAGCGGCAAGAAAGAAATCTCAGCTTGCTAAGAAGTTAAACGGCTGATAAGCTCATCTTAAGATGGTATTATCTTTTGCTCCGCCACTAACCCAAGGCGGAGCTTGTTTTTTGCAATATTTTGTCCGTTTAAGTTGTTTTATCTGTGTAAGACAGCAAAATAAGCTTTAAGCTGTTTACATCGCAGAGCAGCACAGCATAAATACAAATTCACTATAAGCGACGTTTTCTTATTTGCTGCATTTTTATTTGAAAGGATAGTTTACATATGAAAAAACTTCTTTTAGCCTTAGCATTATCATTAAGTCTTTTAGCATTAACAGCCTGCGGCGGCGGTAACGACAACGCCGCAACCACTTCGGCTGATTCATCGGATCCTGTTGTAACTCAGCCCACCGATACCGACGATTCTGATGTCACAACACCTGCTCCCGACGACGCTCAGGCTCCGTCTGCAGACGACACAACGACTGTGTCCGACGTCTCGGAGGGTGAACCGCAAGAGGTCACAACAACCGAAGAAGCTCCTTTGGTAACCACAACTCCCGAGGAAACCAAGGCTCCCGAAACCACTACCGTCAAGACCGAAGCCACAACAACTGCAACAAAGAAAACCGAGTCCACCAAGAAAAGTGAAACCGAGGCTAAAACCGAAGCGCCCGTAGAAGGCTCTATGATCGAAGAGGGCGACGACGAGGACGTTATCGATATGGATGATGAATTAGTCAATATTGATGAGCTTTTAGCCTTGTGGGGTCTTGAGTCCGAAGATTTTGATTTAGGCGGCGGAAATTAATTATCTTTAACAACATCTAAATGAAAAAATTATCCGTGCAAGCTGTTTAATTCAGCTTGCACGGATTTTTTATACAACGCACTATCTTTCCGTTCGGATATTCCTATCTGCAAGTATCACCTCGACGCCTGAGAAAGAATCTCTATCGACTTCTTAATATATGCGTCAGTCGACTCTCCTTGTGCGGCATTCGAATCCTGACCTGAGATAATCTCAAAATCAGGCTTCACGCCTACGGACATAAACGATGTCTTATCAGAGCGCAGAACGCCTGTAGGCAGGCTTATAGCCGTATTGTCGTATAGGTCGAAGGTTTCAAGGTACTCGGCATTTCCGCCTGTTGTGTTGCCTATGATGTACGCAGAGAGATTGTCCCTCATGGCAGCCGCAAACAATTCGGCAGGTCCGTTTGTACCGCTGTTTACAAGTATGGCAACAGGTACACCGGGGGCGTTGTCACCGTCGGTCGGGTCAGCGCTTGCCTCAGCACCGTAGGAATCTGTCAGCCAATACGGAACGCAGCCCTTTGGCAGCAATACGTTCAAAAGATTGAACACCGGCTCAAAGATAACGCCTGAGCAGTTCCTTAAATCGATGATAATTCCCTTAACGTCGTCAGACGACAAAAGCATTGAATACGCCGCCATAAACTGACGATAGGTCTTTTCCGAGAAGTTTACAACCTTAATATAAGCATATCCGTCAAAGGTTTGGGTTGAAACCGACGCCACTGTCATCTGAACGGTCGCAAGGTTTACTGTTCTGTCTACTCCCTCTGAGCGAATAGTTAAAGACAGCTGTGTGCCTGCCTCTGCCGTTATGAGAGAATACGCCTTTTCATATCCCATTTCCAAAACGCTCTCGCCGTTTATAGCCACAATGCTCTCTCCGACGGCTATGCCTGCGTTTTCGGCAGGGCTGTTAGGCAAAACGTCGATAACGCAGGGGCATCCGCCCGACTCCTCAACATAAACGCCTATGCCCAAATGTGTTCCGCTCAAATGCTCCTTATAGACAAAATACTCGTCCGGATTGTAGTAAACCGCCTTGTCACTGTCCAAAACCGATATGTAGGCTTCAGCTAAGGATTCCTTCAGCTCAGCTTCGTCTATCGAGCCGCTGTAATACGACCTTATATATGTGTCAATCTGCTCTAAGTTGGTATACATCTCGGCTCTTTGCTGAACGTCTGCAATCAGATTATTGTATAGATTCATTGAATAGCTTGTGGATATTATATAGGTAATTGCGGCGGCTATTGCCATGAGTGAAATAGCCAAGCCCAATGATATTTTCTTATTCGTAGATATTCACCTCTTGTATCATACTGAAAACCGCTGATTAATGCGTTATGCGAAAGCGCAGAGTCATTTAAGCCTTGCTCCATTTCGGCTCATCAGCGATAATGCCTGTTGCCTTGTAAACACGCCGCCTCGCTTTAATCGGCGACACCATGACTTACAATCATAAAGTATACCTTAAATCAGCGCGAAATCCATCGCATTGTGACGAATTTACTTGCCTGCGCTTACATTGTCAGATTAGTATTATGGCAGCACCGCACAATAATTGTCGTGCGGTGCTTAATTAATGATTTTTTAACGTGCCGTCATGCTTCGACAGCAGCTGCAAAAGCATACGTTTCATTATAGCGCTGGATGCACTCTTTAATTACTCTGAGTGCTTCCTTCTGACCCATGACCTCGTTTACCGCAGTCTCCTTGCCCTCAAGCTGCTTGTACACCGAGAAGAAGTGCTTCATCTCAGCAAATATATGACTCGGCAAAGCCTCTATGCCCCTGTAGGCGTTGTATGTAGGGTCTTCAAAGGGTATAGCGATTATTTTTTCGTCGTTTTTGCCGTTGTCGAGCATTGTAATAACGCCGATAGGGTAGCACTCAACCAAAACAAGCGGACTTATCGGCTCGTTGCACAAAAGCAAAACGTCCAAAGGGTCGCCGTCGTCGGCCAAGGTACGGGGAATAAAGCCGTAATTGGCAGGGTAGTGAGTTGAGGTATAAAGGATTCTGTCAAGCCTTATAAGTCCTGTTTCCTTATCCAGCTCGTATTTTTTCTTGCTTCCCTTCTCAATTTCAATAACCGCCATAAAATCCTCGGGCGTTATTCTTTCAGGCGAAATGTCATGCCATATATTCATTAAATCGCATCCTTTTCTGAGCTTTTACTCTATTGCTATGCCTGCTTTTATTTCTTTATGAGATTATACTTTTCAGGATTCTTTCTTTCTCCGTCAACTCTGACCTCAAAATGAAGGTGCCATCCTGTCGACCAGCCGGTCGAGCCGACGTAGCCCAAAACATCGCCGGTTGTAACGTGCTGACCTTCCTTGACTATTATCTTCTCTGCGTGGCCGTAAAGCGTTGCATATCCTCCGCCGTGGTCTACTATGCAGTAGTTTCCGAATCCGCCGCCGCAGCCGCAGGACTTGCTCTTGCCGTAGTTATGCTTACAGCCGTTGGTGACGAATATGACCTCTCCCGAGTTGGCGGCTGTAATCTCTGCGCCCTTTATTCCCGAGCCGGAAATATCTATTCCTTTATGAGTTGTTCCCCAGCGGCTGCCGTAGCCGGAGGTAATCTTATAATATCCCGGAACGGGCCACAGAAATGTTCCCTTGGGCAAATCACCCATATACTCTGAGCGGGACGCTTCACGGATAATTCTTTGGATCTCCTCTTCGACCTTTTCAGCTTCTTTGTCAAGCTCGTCCTTGTTCTGCTCATACTCAGCCTTCTTGGCGTTCAGAGCCTTTATCTGTGCCTTGCTCTCCTTATATAGCTGATTCAGGCTTTCAAGCTGGACGTCCCATTCGTCACGTCTGTCGGCGACCTCCTGCTTTTTAGTCTCAACGTCGGCTATAACCGCTTCTAAGTCCTTAATCTTATTTTCAAGCACAAGCTTATCGTCTTCATAGCTTTCCTTGAGCGCTATTAAGTCGTCAATGAGGGCATTATTATAATCGGCAACTCTTTTAACAAGCTCAATTTTCATGAGCATATCGAAAAAGTTATCGGCGCCGAGCAAAACCGACGCAACGGAATCGTTTCCCGACAGATACATTGCCCTTATTCTCTTTTCATAAAGAGCGATGTTCTTGTCTATTTCGTTTCGCTCATTGTTGATAAGAGCTTCTGTTGCGGTAATATCGTTTTCCCTGTCGACAATCTCAGCCTCAAGACCTGCAATTTGAAGGTCGTATTCCTTTATGAGATCTGTAAGGGTTCTTATGTACTCCTCTGTAGCGACTATCTGCTCGTCGATTTTCTGCTGATTTTCCTTTTCACGGCTGATATCGCCCTTAGTCTCCTTGATGGCAGCGTCTATTTCCTTCTGCTGCTTTTCTATATCCTTAAGCTTTGTCTCAAGCTGTTCCTTAGCGGAGCTTGCCTGAATGCTCACAGAGCCTGTGCACAGCACAGACGTGAGCGAAATTGTCAAGGCAGTTAAGACTATTGCGGATTTTTTTATGATGCTCTTGAAGTTCAATTTCTTATCCTTTCTTTAAAGTCGGCAAGCTTCTAAACGTTCAAATGCTTTCTTGTCGAAATAACAGAGCCTATCGCCGATATAAGTATTCCGAAGCCCAAATAGCAAAGCGCAGTTATAAGCGCAATGTCCTTAAACGGTATCAGAGTTGCTATTCCGAATATCGCCCAAAGGTTAAAGCTTGACGAAAGGGTGTTGAACACCTCGGTATAGGCAAACCATGTAAAGCCGAATGCCAAAACAGCGGAAATGAGTCCTATAACAAGTCCCTCAACAAAGAAGGGGATTCTTATAAAGGTCTTTTTTGCGCCGACGTACCTCATTATGTTTATCTCACGCCGCCTTGCGTAAACGCTCGTTCTTGTCGTATTAGATATAATTACAAAGCACACAACTATAAGCGCTATTGTTACTACCGAGAAGAGCAGGTTGCATATTTTTCTGACGTTTATCAACAGATTGGCAAAGTCATTCGGCGCCTTAACCAAATCTACCGAGTCCATAGCCTCAATTTGAGCTACCGTCTGAGATAAAATCGATATATCGCTCACTCTTACCCTGTATGAATCGGGGAGAGGATTTTTGCTCATATACTGGAACAGCGACTTTTCGTCCTCTGTCATTGTCTTTTGCATATCCTCCCAAGCGGCGTCTTTTGAATAAAAGCTGACCTCAAAGACGTTTTCATTATTCTTGAGATTTTCTCCCAAATCGTTGACGTTGTTTATCGGAGCGCCGTCCTTGATGATTACTATAACTTCATTTCGTCTCTCGATTGAGCCTATCATCTTAGTGATGTTTGTCGACACCAAGACTGACATTCCGACCATAACCAGCGATATTGTCATAACGCAGAGTGACGCAAAGGAGTTGACCCTATTAAACCATATCCCTCTGAACCCCTGTCCGACGAGATATTTAAAGCTGTTAAACCTCATCTGCCCCTCCTATAACTTCGTCAAAGATAACAGAGCCTGTGTTGATATTTATTATTCGTCCGCCGAAATATCTTACAAGGTCATGCTGATGAGTTACCATCAAAACGGTTGTGCCGCAGGCGTTAATACCTCTGAGCAGCTCGACTATTTCATAGCTTCTTGCCGGGTCGACGTTTCCGGTCGGCTCGTCCGCAATTATAAGCTGAGGGTCGTTGACCAAGGCTCTTGCAAGGGCAACACGCTGCTGCTCGCCGCCCGAAAGGTCGTCGGGATATGATTTTGCCTTTGCAGCAAGCCCGACAAGGCTTATAACATACGGGACTCTTGAGCGGATATATTTAGTAGGTGCGTCTATCGCCCTTAGGGCAAACGCAACGTTATCGTAAACGGTGAGGTTGGGTATAAGTCGGAAGTCCTGAAAAACAACGCCTATGGTGCGCCGTAAATCCGGAATTTTTCTCTGTTTAAGCTTATTGAGGTTATAGCCGTTTACTCTGACCTCGCCCTCGGTAGCCGTAAGCTCCCGAAGTAAAAGCTTTATAAGTGTCGACTTACCGGCACCCGATGTTCCGACCACGAAGGCAAACTCCCCGTCGTTAATCGTCAGATTAACATGGTCAAGAGCGTGCTGACCTGTCGGATAAGTGTATGAAACATTTTTTAATTCAACCATTTTAAATCGCTTGCAGTATGCTTTTTACGAACGATACCGATTTTCATGCAAAACAGATACCAAAGGACTCGCTGATTATTGCGCTTAAATACGTCTTGACAACGGTTTTTATCGCCTTGAAACGAACCGCTCCGCTTTAATCAGTGCTTCCTAAAAGCAAAAGCTCCTTTCTTTTAAACTGTGCGGCAGCCGCCGTCCGCCGATGGCGCAGCCTCCGCTTTTGAGATAAGTAAAGAGCAAACTTTACTTTTAAGTCTGCTCTTTGTTTTCTTAATTTCAAGAGCTATCAGAACTTAACCGGATCTGAAGACAGATATTTTTTAACCATGAGTGCGATCTTGAAGATAATTGCGTGATCGAACTCTCTTAAGTCAAGCCCTGTGAGCTTCTTGATTTTTTCAAGTCTGTATACTAATGTATTTCTGTGGACAAACAGCTTTCGTGACGTCTCCGAAACGTTTAAGTTGTTCTCGAAAAATTTCTGAATTGTGAACAAGGTTTCCTGGTCTAACGACTCTATTGAACCCTTTTTAAATACTTCCCTTAAAAATGTCTCGCACAAGGTAGTCGGCAGGTGATATATAAGCCTTGCTATTCCCAAGTTTTCATAGCTTATGATGCTCTTATCGGTATCAAAGACCTTTCCGACTTCAAGGGCAATCTGAGCTTCCTTAAATGACACAGCCAAGTTTCTTACGTTGTCTACAACCGTTCCGACGCCTATGTTAACCCTTGTATAGAACTCGCTCAAGAGGGTATCTGCTATAGAAAATGCAAGCTTTTCAAGGTCTGACGACTCGGTGCTGGATCTAACCTCTTTTATAAGCACGATATCAGTCTCGTTTATTGTGAAAACAAAGTCCTTAACCTTATCCGGGAAGAGATTTTGGATAACGTCAAAAGCCGATACGTCATTAGCAGCAACTATTCTTATCAAAAATACTACTCTTGATACATTTGAGCTGAAATGAAGCTCTCTTGCCTTAAGCTGAATATCTCCGGGCAGAATGTTGTCCATAACAACGTTCTTGACGAAATTGTTTCTGTCGTACTTTTCGTCGTAGAACTGCTGCAAATTATGAAGCGATATGCAAAGAAGGTTAGCATATTTATATGCCGCTTCGTCAGTTCCTTCGACAAAAACAAAATAGTCGCTCTTTGGTTTTGCCCCGAAAGGCATATAAGTGAAGCCGTCGCGGATGAAATAATCACTTGCTTCGTTTAAGTCTACCGATATAAGCTCGTTTATGCATCCTATTTTGGATACGTCGCTACACGCCACTATCAGAGCATCGCAATCGATAACTCCGATTTCACAGCCAATAATATCCTGCATCTGCTGAAGAACACCCTGGAACAATTTGTTTGACATAAAACTAACCATGCCTTTCATTTCAAAGTCGATTTGGGGGCGATTTGCATACAAAGGAAACGCTGATTGATACATTTAATAATGGTACTGAAAACGCTTAGGAATCAGGCTTAGGGCACAGCTTGCCGTAAACATAATTCCGATAGATCCCTTCGGTTACAGATTCTTTTTCATGAACCCTTCGCTTTCTGCTCAGCAGCCTCCTGAATAAACCGACAAATCCATACGTCGGTTTATACGCCGTGCATTAAAATGTATTAATCCTTGCATAGCCCGATATAAATAACCTTTTTCTCAACCTCGGACAGACTCTCACAGCAGTCGAAGCAGCATTCACACTGCTTTCAATCAGGAAAAAGCGCACCTCATCAATTATTACAAATTGTAACACATTTTTTCGTGCAATGTGTTAATAAATTATGAATGCCACAAAAAAATCTGCGTTTTTTTAGACAATATTACCAATGAAGCCGTGTTTTCATCTGATACGCCCCTTCTTCATTCCAAAGTATACAATATCAAACAGTAAAGTATCCGTCAAAAAGCCCTTGGAGCAAGCATAAGAGACCCGCAGCGGCAAAAAAACAAGCCGGTTTGAGTTTCCCCCAAGCCGACTTGACAGTAAAAATAAACCAATATAAGTGCAAAAATTATCTTGCTTCTTCTGCAAATTCGCTTTCAACCAAATCAACAAGACCGTTTACTGCTGCTTCTTCATCTGCTCCATCAGCAATAACTCTTATTGCTGTGCCGCCGATAATTCCCAATGAAAGAACACCCAGAAGGCTCTTTCCGTTTACACGTCTTTCCTCTTTCTCAACCCAAATAGAAGACTTAAATTCATTTGCCTTCTGGATGAAGAAGGTTGCCGGACGTGCGTGAAGACCAACCTGATTCTTAACAACTACATCTTTAACGAACATACCAATAACTCTCCATTTCAAAATATAAACATAACATAATGCTGATGACTTTAACTCTATACACAGTATACAAAGTTAGTATCATTAAGTCAACGGACAATTATCACTAAAAAAGCGTTTTTACCGAATTTTCTGCTATATGCTTACTACTTGCATAAAGCAAAAAGAGTAATTTGTGCAACCTCACTAATAATATTTAGCGTTTAGATACAATATACACAAAGGTGACGCTCAGTGAAAATCCGACTTATGACTTATGTGCGAATAATTCGACAAAAACCGATTAATTACTCATTATCGTCGTCAAAAATATGCGGATGCTCATCTAAAATCGCCGTTATCTCCGAAAGATTGGCTATATCCACCAAACTCAGTTCAGCGGTTTTTAATAGCTCGGGACGCTTTTTGTAGGTTTCTTCAAGCTGCTTATAGCGTCTCCACTTCAGTATATTCTCACGGTGACCTGTTGTCAGTATCTCAGGTACGCTCATTCCCTGCCAAACCTCGGGTCTTGTATACTGCGGATATTCCAAAAGCCCGTCAAAATGGCTCTCATCCTCGTGGGACTCGGCGTGTCCGAGTGTGCCGTCGAGCATTCTGACTATTCCGTCCACCAAAACAACCGCCGGCAGCTCTCCTCCCGTCAGAACAAAGTCGCCCAAGGATATCTCCTCATCGACAATCTTATCTATAACCCTCTGGTCGACGCCCTCATAGTGACCGCAGAGTATAAAAATGTCCTCCATCTTTGAAAGCTCCAAGCATTTAGCCTGATTCAAGGTCTTTCCCTTCGGGGACATATATATAACGTGCGGCTTTCTGTCGCCCGCAACAGCCTTATAGCACTGCCATATCGGCTCAGCCATCATAAGCATTCCCTGACGCTCGCTGTATGGCGTGTCGTCGACACGCTGGTGCTTGTCAAAAGCGTAGTCTCTTATCTGGTGACACTTTAAGGTGAATACGCCGGCAGCTCTTGCCCGTCCTACAATGCTAGCTGAGAGCCATGTTTCGCACAGCTCGGGAAAAAGTGTTGCGATATCAATTCTCATCGAACAAGCCCTCCATCGGGAAGATTATCATTTTGCCGCCGTCAACATCCGTTTGCAGCACTACAGACGGTATGGCCGGAATATAATATAGCCTTCCGTCCTCCGATTTCAGCTCATAAACGTCGTTTGCGCCTGTTTCGAGGACGTTTGTTATCGCTCCGTAGTATTTTTCATGCTCATCATATACCCTAAGTCCGATTAAGTCCTGAATAAAATACGAGCCTTCGGGCAACTTAGCGTCCTGCCTGTTCATATACAAGACCTTATTTCGCCACAGCTGCGCCTGTTCAGGAGTGTTTACTCCCTCAAGCTTAAGTATAACCATGTTTCCCTGCGCACGGCAGCGTTCCGCTTTATACTGCATCGAGCCGTCCTTTGAATAAAAAGTCTTAAATGAGCACATATACGCAGGCGTATCACACCAAGGCTGCACCTTGACCTCGCCCTTAAGTCCGTGGACGGACACTATTTTTCCAATCTCAAGATACTGTTTCATACACTTACTCCCAAAATGCCGATTCGGTATTGAAAAAACGCCGAAGCTGCTGCTCCGGCGAATAAAAACCAATTCAATCAGTCGAGGATAACAGGCTGACCGTTAAGCGCTTTACGGCACATATCGCAGCGACTTATCCGCAAACAGAATCGGCTTTAGTACTCAGTCGATTTCGACCATTATTTTCTGATTAATTCTTGCCGCTCCCGCACGCATAAGTGTGCGTATAGCCTTTGCAATTCTTCCCTGCTTGCCTATAACTCTTCCCATATCATCCGGCGCAACGTGCAGATGATAAACTACAACGCCTTCTTCATTAGGCTCGTCGCAGGTAACTTCAACGGAATCCTTGTCCTCAACAAGCTCTGATACGATTACTTTTAAAAGTTCCTTCATTGCTGCTCCTTAATGCTTTGCTAAATAAAAAAGATTACCTCCGGCACAAATGCACCCATGAGCACCTCAGCAAGACAAAAAAATACACTGTCAACACAGCTTGCCGCATTGATATTTGCCTTGCTGAAAAATGCCGGATTTCAGATGATTATACTACTTTTCAATTTACTTATAGGCAACGCCCAAAGTAACCCCGACAGCAGTCGGCATCAATCTATAGAAATATCATCTATAGATTGATGGGAAATAGCATTAAAGCACGTTATTCTTCTTGAAGAGTGCCTTAACGGTATCTGTGGGCTGTGCACCGGTTGATATCCACTTCTTAGCCTTCTCTGCGTCTACCTTAAAGGTATTAGGCTCGGTAGAGGGATCATAGTAACCGATTTCTTCGATAAAACGACCGTCTCTGGGGTATCTGGAATCAGCAACAACAATTCTGTAGAAGGGAGCCTTCTTTGCACCGATTCTTCTGAGTCTTATCTTAACTGCCATGTATTTTCACCTCCGGTGTTGAATTTTTATATATTAACCTTGGTTTTGTCAGGGTTAATTAACACAATTTATTTGAAGTTCTTTCCGAAATCCGCCGGCAGACCCTTCATCATCTCAGGCGGCAGCTTAGGCATTCTCTTGGGCTTGCCCTTGCCGTTTTTGCCCGAGCCGGTCATTCCGAAGCGCTTCATCATGTCCTTCATCTGCTCATACTGCTTTAACAGCCTGTTGACGTCCTCGACCCTCATTCCGCTTCCTGCTGCGATGCGCCTTTTGCGCTTCGGATTGATGATAGAGGGCTTGGCTCTTTCCTCGGGTGTCATCGAAAGAATCATCGCTTCGGTTCTCGGGAGCTGACGCTCGTCTATGGCGTCGTCGGCGATATTCTGTGCGCCCGGCATCATCTTGATGATGGAGCGGATAGAGCCCATCTTCTGAATCTGACGCATTTGATCTAACAAGTCGTTGAAGTCAAAGCCGCCTGTTGTGAGCTTATCGGCAAGCTTTTCGGCTTCCTTTTCGTCTATGGCGTTTTGAGCCTTTTCAATAAGCGTTAAAACGTCGCCCATGCCGAGTATTCTCGACGCCATTCTTTCCGGGTGGAAAGGCTCAAATTCATCAAGCTTTTCACCCATGCCGACAAATTTAATCGGCTTACCTGTCGCCGCAAGTACCGATAACGCCGCACCGCCTCTTGTATCGGAGTCGAGCTTTGTTAAAAGCACGCTGTCGATATTTAGCGATTCATCGAAGCTCTTTGCAACGTTAACTGCGTCCTGACCTGTCATAGCGTCGACAACTAAGATTATTTCATTAGGAGACGCTATTTCCTTGACGTCTCGCAGCTCCTGCATAAGCTCTTCGTCTATATGCAAGCGTCCTGCGGTGTCGAGTATTACTATGTCGTTGCCGTGGTCCTTAGCGTGTGCAAGGGCGGCCTTTACTATCTTTCTCGGGTCTATCTGACCCATTTCAAATACGGGTACTCCTGCCTTTTCGCCGACAATTTTCAGCTGGTCGATAGCGGCAGGGCGGTATATATCAAGTGCAACAAGCAAGGGACGCTTATCCATCGCCTTGAAGTACTTTGCAAGCTTTGCCGAGTGGGTTGTTTTACCAGAGCCCTGAAGTCCGCACATCATGATAACGCACGGCGGCTTCGAGGGGAAGTTTATCTTTGAATTTGCCTCGCCCATTAAAGCGATAAGCTCTTCGTTTACAATTTTAACGACCTGCTGAGCAGGAGTAAGGCTCTCTAAAACGTCTGTGCCGACGCATCTTTCGGACACCTTAGCCACAAAGTCCTTAACAACCTTATAGCTTACGTCCGCCTCCAAGAGTGCCATTCTTATTTCCTTCATGGCAACCTTAACGTCTGCTTCGGTGAGCCTTCCGTGTGATTTAAGGCGCTTAAATACGCCGCTTAATTTCTCGCTTAATCCTTCAAACGCCATTTAATACGATTTTCCTTTCGCAATAATCAGCCGAAATAAAATCAATTCATTCCTTGCCTATAAGCTTCTTTATTTTCTCAAGCTTTTCTATAACGCTTTTAGTAGTTGTATATGTGCGGCAGTCTGAGATTATTTCATCGCATGAGGACTTAACATCATCTAAAAGCTTGTTATACTCATTTACTATATTTATTACGCCGATCTTCGAGTCAAGCTCCGATAAAGACTCCTCGCCCCTTTTTATGCTGTCTCGAACGCCCTGGCGGGATATTCCCTCGTTTGCGGCAATTTCTGAAAGGGACAGGTCGTCATTATAGTAAAAGTCGAGCATTTCACGCTGCTTTTCAGTCAGCATACCTCCGTAGATGTCAAGCAGTTGAGAAAACTTTAAATCCTTAGCCACAATATCACCTGTTCACCTTTTCATATTAACGCTAAATGTTGAGTTAAATGTAAAGCTAAAAAACTTTACATGAGATATTATATACTATTTATGACCCGTTGTCAATAGGATTATTACATTTTGCAGAAAATTAATGAAAAAAGTGCGCTTTGATTATAAACGCACTTTTTGAAGGTTAAAGCATTGCAAAGTAAAATGACATATGTATTAAAAACTCAGCTCATGAAAATCCTCCGAAGAAACATTTTCAGGCAGGGTAATAGAATATCCCAGCATTTTTGCCCTGTATAAAGCACACAATCCGTCCCAACTCATTGAAACATCAATGCTGTTAATCATATTCACAACGATTGGTATCTGCTCTTCACTCTTAAGGTTGAAGCACATACAGAGCGAGAAGAAATCGTCGTAGCAGGCGAATACCGGCAAGCCGTCGAGATAGTATACCTGCATACTTCTGCCCTTCTTATCGACATAGGTTTCATGGTCATATTTTACTAAAAGCCCCTGGCGCTTTCCGAGATAATCCCGAGGGTCAAGCCATGGCGACTCAGCAAAGAAGAACACTGATTTTCTCTTGGGGTCGGCATACTTAAATTGAATACTAACATGATTATCACAATCTATATCAACAGGCATCGGTTCATCATAAATCGGAATTCCGGTGAGCGTATTTTCGAGCACAGGATAATCACGATAGTAGCGGTAGCC
>ULUB01036984.1_pt1 | contig 24973 bp, 27 predicted proteins | sample 1958111 | NCBI WGS metagenome assembly ULUB01 (sample SAMEA4835749, study PRJEB28245) | human gut metagenome | biome: gut microbiome; material: fecal sample | place: Denmark | collected 2008
AAAAACATCTTGCAAACTTATCGACAAAGAGTATGTTGAAGGTTCTGAACCAGGCAAGGGAACTTGCCAATAAGATAATTTATTATCTTTTTTTGTCTGGAGGTTTGTTATGAAAACATTAAAAAAAGAAAATGCTATTATTTATTTATTTTTAAATATTTTGACTTTTGGTCTTTACACCTTTTATATTGCTTATAAATTAGAGTTATATGATAAAGATGCTTGGTACAGTAGATGGTATTATTGGGCTTTGAGTTTTATACTTGGTATTATACCTGGTTTAGTTATGTTTTTAGTTTTTTCTATTAAAATGGGGTGTTTGGTTAGTGAAAAATTGAATGTTCCAGGTAAAGAAATTTACACATTACCTTATTCATGGATAATTTGTTTAATTGTACCTATTTTAGGTTGGACGTTATTTGTTATTTTATATATTTATGTACATATTTGGTATGTATTTACTTTAAAAATCAACTAGTTTTTATACTGGTTTTTTTGTCTTGATTTTTGATGAAAAAAGTATATAATATTAAATCGTTTTTGAAAGAAGGAAAATATGGTAGATTTTTTTAAAGAGTTTGGTTATGATATGGGTTCTAAGGATAAGATATTAAAAAGTCATGCAGTTAATCGTTATTCTTCTAATGGTTTAAGAAATCTTATGGTTAAAACGTTTGATTTTTTTAGAGAATATGGTTATTCTGATGAGGAAATTATTTCGATAACAACTATTAGCCCATCTTTGTTTAATTATTCTAAAGAAACAATTGCTAGAAGGTTTGATGTTTTAAACAAATTAGGTTATTCTTTTAATGAAATTTTTAAAATGTCATTAATTTTACCACAAATACTTACAATTAGTGATGGATACATTTTTGAAAAAGTAGATTTTTTGAAAGAATGTGGATATTCTAATAAGAACATTCATGATATGACAGTTTTAGTACCTAGTATATTTAGTAATTCAATAAATAGTTTAAATAGTAAAAGAAAATTTTTTCTTGGTTTAGGTTTTGAAGATAAGGAAGTAAATAGTATGACCAAAAAAATGCCATCTATTTATTCACATAGTGTAGGGTCTTTAAAAGATAATTATAATTATTTTCTAGATAAAGGTTTTTCTATTGATAGAATAAATAAGATGATGTTACGCAGGCCAGAAATTATTGTTATGAGTATAGATACATTAGAATCTAAAAGAAGTTGTTTACTTGATTTTGGCTATAGTGAAGAAGATATTAATTATATTACTGGAATAAATCCAGCTATATATACTTTGAATACTCAAAATTTAAAAGAAAAAATTTTGTATTTTTTAAATAAAGGTTATTCTATCGATGAGATAATTTGGATAACACGTAAGGTCCCAAATGTATTTAGTTATTCATGTGAAGGGTTAGATGAAAAAATAAATGTTTTAAAAAATGCTAATTTACAAAGTGAAATTTTATCTAGACCGACTTGTTTGATGCAAGGTGTGGAATTATCTTATGCACGAGTTAAATTTATGAAAGAGCATAACTTGGTTTTTGATCATAAGACTTTTAATTATTTGTTTTTATCTAACAAAGAATTTGATAAGAGGTTTGGTATTACAAACGAAGAAATCAAAGAAAAATATCCTTATAAAAAATAAAAAAATTTTTTAGTATTTTCTCCTTTGTATATGTGTTATAATTAAGTAGGTGATTTAAATGGCAGAAACACGTAGTGAACTTAGACAAAAATGTATGACAATTTTGTATCAAATTACAATTTATAAAAAAAATAACATGGATTATAATGTAGATGATGTAATTCATGAAGTTTGTCCTATTGACAATGAATATGTAAAGGAAATTGTTTATGGTGTTTTAACTTATAAAAATGAAATTGATGAACTTGCAAATAAGTATTTGGATGGATGGACAATCGATAGATTAGGGAATACAGATATGGCTATACTTAGAATAGGTATTTTTGAACTTTTATACACTGATACACCTGATGTTGTGGCCATTAATGAAGCAGTGGAATTAGCAAAATCTTATAGTGATGATAGTGTTAGAAAGATGATAAATGGTGTTTTAGATAAAATTTATCATGAGAAGGTGGAATAGTGAATGATAAGTATTTAACTGTTGGTGCAATTACTCGTTATTTAAAGGCAAAATTTGATGTTGATGAAAATTTACAAACAGTTTTTTTAAAAGGTGAAATTTCGAATTTTAAAGCGCATACATCTGGACATTTTTATTTTTCTTTAAAGGATGAGACTAGTAAGATTAATGCAATTATGTTTAGAAGTAATGCTAATAAAGTTTTATTTAAACCTACTGATGGTATGAAAGTGTTAGTTACTGGTAGAATTAGTGTATATGAGGCTATGGGAAGTTATCAAATATATGTTGATGAAATGCTGGAAGATGGAGTTGGTAATTTATATATTGCTTTTGAACAATTAAAGGAAAAATTACAAGCGGAAGGTTTATTTGATAAAGAACATAAAAAGGCTATTCCTAAAATTCCTAAAAGAGTTGGGATTATTACTGCTAGTACTGGAGCTGCTATTCGTGATATTATGACTACAATTAAAAGAAGATTTCCGATTTGTGAGACAATTTTATTTCCGACACTTGTTCAAGGAGAAAATGCGAAGGAAGATATTGCTTGTAATATTGAAAAAGCCCAGAATTATGATTTAGATGTCTTGATTGTCGGTCGTGGTGGTGGTTCTATTGAGGACTTATGGCCGTTTAATGAGGAAATAGTTGCAAGAGCTATTTATAATAGTAAAATTCCTGTTATTAGTGCGGTTGGACATGAAGTTGATTTTACGATTGCTGATTTTGTGGCAGATTTAAGAGCACCTACACCAACAGCGGCAGCTGAACTTGCTGTTCCTAATATGAGTGATTTAAATAAACATATAAATCAACTTTCAATTAGGTTAAATGAAGCTATATATAAGAAAGTAAATTATTTGAAATTATATTTAGATTCAGTTAAAAATTCTTTTGTGATAAAAAATCCTGGTATTATGTTTGAGAATAAGAAACAAAGTTTGGATTTGATGAATAGCAAGTTAAATGATTTAATGCTTGGCAAAGTAGATAAATTTAAAAATGAATTAGAAAAAATTAAAAAAAGTTATGTTTTAACTAATCCTGAACTTTTATATAAAGATAAAATTGTGGAAATTAAAAATATAATTGATAAATTAAATTTACTAAATCCTTTAAATATTTTAAGCAGGGGATATAGTATTACTTATTTAAATGATAAGGCTTTAAAAAGTGTTGGAGAAGTGAATAAAAAAGATTTATTACAAATAAAATTATCTGATGGTTTTATAGATGCAATGGTAACTGATGTAAAGGAGGAAAATTAATGACTAAAGAAAAGAAGTTTGAAGATAAGATAAAAGAGTTAGAAGAAATTATTGAAATTTTGGAAAGTGGAGATGTATCACTTGATGAATCAATTAAGAAATATACTGAAGCTATGAAATTAGTTAAAGAGTGTGATAGTGAACTTAAAAATATTGAAACCAAGGTTAATAAGATTGTTGCAGAAAATGGTTCTTTAGAAGATTTTGAAGTAAAAGAGTAAAGTAATTATGAAAATAGTTACTTTTTATTTTTAAAATTATTAAAATATGGTATCATTATTATAGGTGATGATATGAAGGATAATGGTTTCACTTTAGCAGAATTACTTGGGGTAATTGCAATACTAGGAGTTATTGCTTTGATTACTGTTCCCGCTATTAATAGGTCACTTAATCAAGGCAAGGATGATTTATATAATACACAGATTGAACAATTAAAAAAGGGAGCACAAGATTATTATACTGAGCATTTAGATGAGATGCCTGAAACTATTAATTCTTCTTCTTGTAAAACAATTGATGAGTTACAAGAAGGAGGGTATTTACCACTTGATATTAAAAATCCTAAGACAGACAAAAACTTTTCTCTTACAACTAAAATATGTGTAAAAAAAATAACAGATATGGAATTTGATTATGAAGTTCAAGATGAATAGAGGAGTGGATATTATGAATAAGAAAGGTTTTACTTTAGTTGAATTGTTAGCTGTTATTGCAATTATTGCAATAATTGCCTTTATTACAACTCCAATAATTTTAAATGTTATTCAAACTTCTAAAGAGAATGCATTTAGGGATACAGCTCATGGATTAGTTGTGGCTGCAGGAACCTATCAAGCTGAAAAACAAGCTTTGAACGAAGATACAACTTTACTTATTAATTATCAGACAAGTTCTGATGCGGAAAAGGATGTTTTGAAAACTAAAGGTGTATTACCAGACGCAGGTGAATTAAGTATTGATGAAAATGGAAAAGTAACACTTGCTTTATGGAGTGATGATGCTCACGTTTGTGTGGTTAAAGATGCTAGTGCGAAAGATATAAAAATTAATAAAAATATTTCTAGTGCTGCTAGTTGTACGATTGCTAATATAAATAAATAGGGACTGATGAATATGGTAAATAGAAAGGCTCGATTAGTTGGATTAGTAACAATTATTTTAATTGTTCTATTTGTTTTATTTGTCATTAATAAAATGATTAGTTATGTTAATAGACCTAAAGAAAAGGTTCAAAATATAGAGGTTAAAAATGATGGCTTTAATTTAAATATAAATGGTAATTATCTGACTTATGTGGAAGTGAATGATGATTATAATGATGAGGGTGCTAAGGCAAATATAAATGGACAAGATATATCGGATGAGGTTATAATTTCATATTATAAAAACGATACACAGGTTAGTAATATTGATACTAGATCTGTTGCAACATATATTGTAAAATATGAAGTTGCAAGTAATAATAAAACAAAAGAAAAAACTAGGGTAGTAATTGTTACTGATAGTAAAAAACCTAATTTAACTGTTCCAGATGCGACAACAATTACTAGTGATGAAGTGGCTAGTTATGATGTTGAAAGTGGAGTTGTAGCAACTGATAATACTGGCATAGTAAGCTTTAAATGTGAAAATACTTTATTAGCTATTCCTGGAGATTATGTTATTAAATGTAGTGCTGAAGATGGTAATGGTAATAAGACAGAGCGAAATAGATTGGTTAAAGTTATTAATGGAATTGAATTTGATTATAATGGAAATCTTTTAATAAAATATCCTAAAGACAGTAAGAAAAACTATACTTATAAGTATAGTTTAGATAACGGACAAACTTGGATAGATGCTTCAGATAATGAGAACTTGGATGTTAAAAGTGGTAATGTAATAGCTTTGGTTTTGGAGGGTGGTAATTATAAAATGTCTAGTACATATTATATAAAATAACATTTTTATATGTTATTTTTTTCTTTAAAATGAGTTATAATTAAAAATACAATTTAAGGAGGAAAAGTTATGAATGAAATAGATAAAAAATCTTATTATAAAAAAACATGTGAGAGCACATGTTAAATTTTTCTATATAAACCAATAGCTTTACCTAAAATGGTAACATTGTCTAAAATTATTGGATCCATAGTGTCATTTTCTGGTTGCAAGCGGAAATGACCTTTTTCTTTATAAAAGGTTTTTAAGGTAACTTCATTTTCATCAGTCATAGCAACAACTATTTCACCATTTCTAGCCGTGTTTCTTCTTTCAACAATAACGATATCACCATCTAATATGCCAGCATTTATCATACTTGTTCCATCTACTTTTAGAGTAAACACTTCTTTACCCTTTGGAAGTAAGTAACTAGGTAGAGCAAAATATTCATCAGGCATTTCTATAGCTTCAATAGGTGAACCGGCTGTGATTTTACCTAATAATGGTACTTCGGCAACCAAATCATTTTCTGGCTCAAATTCATTTTTAACAAGTAATTCGATGGCTCTATTTTTAGAACCTTCTTTTTTTATAAAACCTTTTTTTTCTAGATTTTCTAGGTGAGCATGAATTGTTGCTGGTGAAGATATATTTAATGCTTTTCCAATTTCTCTTACAGTTGGTGGATATCCATGAGATACAATATATGTTTTAACATAGTTTAAAACGTCTGTTTGACGGCGAGTTAATTTTTCCATTCTTTCCCTCCTAAATTATTCTATACACATTTTAACATATATATTTATAAAAGTCAAACAAATGTTTGAAAATGGTATTGACACGAAAATTTGTTCGTGTTATGATTAAATTGTCAAAGGGGAGGTATGAAATATGGAAATTTTAAAATGTAAATCTGTTATAGCTTTAGTAGTAATGATTTTAGGAGTTAGTTACATTAGTGCATCGGAGAATGTAACAGTTCAAAATCATGCCCAAGATAATGGAGTAGAGGTTGTAGAAACCGCTTAAAAATTTATAAAATGCTTGCTATTTATATATTTTTTTAGTAAAATTACTTTATAGGAGGCAGATAAAATGGACTTTGGAGCATTTTTATTAGATTTATTAAAAGTGTTGGGTGGTTTAGTTGTAGGTGTAATTATCGGATTTTTAATAGCTAAAAAGTTAATGAAAAAACAACTTAAAGAAAATCCACCTATTAATGAAAAAATGATTAAAGCAATGATGTCTGGAATGGGAAGAACTCCTAGTCAGAAACAAGTAAATCAAATGATGAAATCAATGCAAAAATATATGTGAGCATTGATTTTTATTTTGTTTTTCAGTAATATATTATTTATGGAAGAAATGATTAGATTTGTAGTTTTTAAAAATTTAGATGAGACATTAAATGAAAATGTTTCTTTAGATGGGCTTTGTTTTTATTTTGCAAATAATATAAAAGCTGATTTAGATATGATGGAGATTCCTGCTCATATTTATAATATTGATGGTGATTATGATCATTATTATTTAATTGCTGGCGAGAATGATGATTATTTGATTGATCCTACTTATTTACAGTTTTTACCTAAAGAAAATGAAAGGCCTATTATGTTTAAAGAATTTCCCGCAACTGTTTTAGAAAAAACGGATAGAGGAAAGGAAATTTTGGGAGATTTACTTTATAATGGTTATCATAAATTAATGGGTGATGATATGGATATTTATTTATCAAGTTTTAAACTGAAGGAGAAGAGATTTAAATGAAGATAAAATATGAATTAATTAAAAATGATGGAAGAGCAAGATTAGGTAAGTTAATTACTAATCATGGAACGTATGACACTCCAATGTTTATGCCAGTTGGGACACTTGCCAATGTGAAGATGCTTATACCAGAAGAATTGAAAGCAGTGCATAGTGCAGTAATTCTTTCTAATACATATCATTTGTGGCTTAGACCTGGTGAGGATATTGTGGCTAAGGCTGGAGGACTGCATAAATTTATGAATTATGATGGACCTATTTTAACTGATAGTGGTGGGTTTCAAGTATTTTCTTTAGCTAAAGATAAGAAGAAAGATATTACAGAAGAAGGGGTTCATTTTAAAAGTCATATCGATGGTAAGCCACTTTTCTTAACTCCAGAACTTTCTATTGAAATTCAAAATAAATTAGATAGTGATATTGCAATGAGTTTTGATGAATGTATTCCTTATCCAGCAACTTATGAATATGCGAAACAAAGCACAGAAAGAACACTTAGATGGGCTAAAAGGGGAAAAGATGCTTTTAAGAATGAAAATCAATCTTTATTTGGTATTGTTCAAGGTGGAGAATATACTGATTTAAGGGAATTTAGTGCGAAGGAAACTGTTAAACTTGATTTTGATGGTTATTCTATTGGAGGAACTTCAGTTGGTGAGGATAAGCCAACAATGTATAAAATGATCGATGATGCAATTAGATATTTACCTATTGATAAACCTCGTTATTTAATGGGGGTAGGTGAACCTATCGATTTACTTGAAGGTGTAGAACGTGGTGTTGATATGTTTGATTGCGTACTTCCTACAAGGATTGCAAGACATGCGAATGCATTTACACATCATGGTAAAATTAATTTGAGAAATGCCAAATATAAAGAAGATTTTACCCCTATTGATGAGTGTGATTGTTATACATGTACTCATTATACTAAAGCTTATATTAGACATTTGTTTGTTGCTAACGAAGGATTAGGCGGAAGGCTTTTATCAATTCATAATATTAGGTTTTTAATTAGAATGATGGAAGAAATGCGAGAAGCTATTAAAGAAGATAGATTTTTAGAGTATAAAAATGAGTTTTTAAAAAACTACTTGAGTAAGTAACTTAAGTAGTTTTTGTATTAATTCCAAGAATACTTCCAAAAATTCCAGATATTATTAATATTAAGTAGAAAGTTAATTTTTTTGGAGAAAACTCACCTAATATAGCCGTTATAGTTATTAAGACAAGTACGATGATTAAACTTATTTTTAAACCTTCAAACCAGCCATTTTTATTAGCTTTTTTACCCATTAATAATCCACTAAATCCTAAAGTTAATATGGGAATAATTATTTTTCCGATGGCTAGGGTTTGATAATTTATTAAATTAAAATAATTAAAAGTTGTTAATAATAATGTGAAAAGTGCAAAGAATATAAATGTGTAAGTAATTGTTTTTAATGACCTTTTTAAATATTTCATAGCTCCTCCTTTAGTAAAGTTTATGTATTAAATGTTTAAATATGAAATTTAAATTATTGCTTAAAGGAAATGTTTATGATATACTAATTTTAGAGTATACGGTAAGGAATGATATTTATGGATAAAAATAACCTTAATGAAAATGAAACTGTTAAAGACAAAGAAAAAAAAGATGAAGAGGAAATTGAAGTATTAGAGTTATGGGAACCTCATGCAGATGAAATTACAGATGCAAAAGATCGTCATATTAAGATGTCAAAAAAATCAACTAATAAAATAGTTATTGTTTTGGTTCTTGTTGGTGCTCTTTTGACTATATGGTATGCGGTTTTTGCCCAGCCTCTTGCTTTTAATGCTAATCAAGAAACTAGTAATGCAAAAGAATGGAATATTGGTTTTGTCGATATGCAATTGAGTGATGTTGTTGGTGGAGCTAAGGAACTTGGAAAGCCTAGTTTTACTAGTACTAAAGCTAATTTTTATGTTTCTTTAACTGGACCTGGTGATAAGATTGTTTATGATTTGACTATAAAAAATAGCGGCATGATAAATGCAAAAGTTGAAAATATTGATGTTACACTTAATAATAAACCAGGAGATCAAATTATTTATTCAGTAGGTGGTATTGATGAAGGTGATGAGCTTAAAGTGGGAGAGTCAACACATATGACAGTTACTGCTATGTACAATAGAAATGCTACTACTTCTTTAGATTCTGTACGTAAAGATATGTGGGTCGTTATAACTTATGTTGAAGCATAGATTAAAAAAATGATTATAAAACCCTTTGGATTTTAGTTCCAAAGGGTTTATCTTTTATCTAATTTAATTAATTTTGCGTGAATGACTAACCTAGTTGTACCGGCGACATCTTCACAAGTTGATAAAGTTAATATTTTATCATTTTCATTTAATGTTCCACTAAAATTAATTTCACTTCTATCTTTTATTGTTTGAATAAATGTTTTAAACTGACTATCTGAAAATTTAGTTGTAATGTAATAGCTTTCTGGTTTTATGGTATATATACTTACTATTTGCCACAAAGTGTTTTCAGTTGGAGTTGATAATTTTATAATGTGGTTGTCTTTATTATCATACCATGATTTATTTAATACTTTTTTTAAGCTTCCAAAGACTGTTTGATTTGATCTGCTATGTCCATAGATGACCGTGTTTTTATCAAAATTGACCATATCGTTTCTGTAATCAGCAAATACCCAACCGGCAGAGTTTTTAGATTTATCAAAAGCATGTTTTAAATAGAATGAATTGTCAGTGGTTTGAACTATAGGGTAGTTAACATTAGTACCATTTACTTTGATAAAACCTACGGTATCTCTGTTTTTATTTTTTAGTTCATCAAAGTTGACAGACATCATATCCATTTTTATATAATCCCAGTAATCATCTGATTTATCTTCTGGAGGGTTTATGTTTTCAGCAGTATCTGTACGTTCTTCTTTGACAATTTTTTCGCTATTTATGTCTTCGGTGATTTCATTTACTTTATTATTATCTTTATTCCAAAGGAATATTTGAACTATACAGAAGGCAGCTATAATAAGGCTTATAATAAGGATAAAGGTCCATTTTCTTTTTTTTCTTTTTTTTCTTTTATGATATTCAGCTCTTGTAATTCTACCGTTTTTATGCATGTTGACACCCCTAACTTTAATAATTATAACACAATTTAAAGACGCTTTACATTTTATTTCACAAAACATTCATAATAATGTAATTTTTATTGCTTATGCAATTTTCTTTTGTTATAATTATAATGAAGGGAGAGATAGAGAATGAAAAAATTAAAAGTATTTTTGGGTTTATTTGTATGTGCATTTATGGTAATGCCTTTTATGGGAGTAAAGGCAATTAATGTTGATAATATAGGAGGAAATGTTACTTCTGAACAAAAAGAAAATGTTTGGTATTTGACTTTAAAAGGTGATGACAAGCAAGATATTGAAATTAGAAAAGATGAAACGGTTATTTTAGATTTGAATGGTTTTAATCTTACTAATTATACTGATGGGTGTTCAACTATTTGGATTCAAAATGGTGGAACTTTAACTATTGTTGATAGCAAAGGAACTGGAACTATTAAAAAGCTTAATGCTTCAGCTGCACCTACTATTAAAAATGATGGTACTTTAGTTTTAGAGGGTGGACTTATTAGTTCTATTGGTGAAAAGAGTGCAGCCTTAAATAATGCTGGTGATTTAACTGTTAAAGGTGGTACTATTACTACTGAAGCTGATAATGTATTCGGCTTAGTTAATGAAGGAACTACTGTTATTGAAGGTGGTAAATTTATTCAAGCACATAATTTTTCGGCTTTAAATAATGCTAGTAAAATGGAAATAAAAGGTGGAGAATTTGCCATTAGTGAAGGAAATACAGGCGCATATTCTTTAATTACAAATCAAGGCTCAACAAGTACTGCTTCTTTAGAAGTTACTGGTGGAACTTTTAAGGCAAATAAAGGAGTATTCTTTAATGAAGGAGAAGATAAAGTTACTGTAAGTGGTGGTTCTTATTCACATGATGTAAGTGCTTATCTTGCAGATGGCTTTGAAATGAAAGAAGAAAATGGTGAATTTGTGTTAGTTGATTCATCAGTTACTCCTGAAGTTCCAGAAGAATCTAAAGATGAAGTAAAAGATGAAACAGAAAATCCAAAAACATCAGATGGAATTATAATGGTAGTAATCGGCTTAGCTGTAAGTGCTGTGGTTGCTATTATTGCTCACAAAAAATTAGCTTAGTTTGGAAGCACTTGTGATAAGTGCTTTTTTAATATAATTTTATTTATAAAAGCTTTTACATTAATGTTACATCAAAATATAATTTGAATATTGAAAATTATAGGTGCATTTGATATAATAAAAGTGGCAAGATAGCCTAGGAGGAGGAATAAATATGAAAAAGCTAGGATTATTTTTAGGAACTTTGGTTTTAGGGGTTTGTTTAATGCCATTTGGTAATGTAAAGGCTGCTGATTATACAGATGATACAGCACTTGAAATAATGGGAGGAACATCAAAAGAGTTTTTGGCTGGTGATACTTTTACAGCTCTTGGCGAAAAATTAATTGGAGAAGATGGTTATATTAATATTACTGAAGGAAAAGTTTTAGTAGCATTTGATGGTAATGGTATTACTATGACTGTTGATGGTGTTGCTGAGACAAGGCATATGAAAAACTTAATGTATGTTACATATAATAGTCAAAAGTATCCAATTAATATTGTAGTTAATGAAGGCTCTACTTTCAATTTGTATGGTAATATGGCTTTAACTACTGGAGCGCCTACAACATTTACAAATAATGGTACTGTAAATATTGTTGGTAATTTAGAGGTTAGATCTGCTTCTACTTATATGGGAACAGGTGTAACTAATTTATATGGAAATATATCTGTATATGGAGAAAGTGGTCTACAAGTAAAAGTAAATGTTTTTGAAAATGCGAATGTGTATTCAACAGTTGTTGATGTTAAAGATAACTTAGTAGTCGCACAAAAAGATAGTGACAAATTTACTTATGCATTAGGAGAAAATGATAAAACCCATGCATCAATTTCTGGCGATGCAGTAAGTAGTGATTTTGCTTATGGTTATACTTTAATTAAAACCCCAGTTTCAATTACAGAACCATCTGAAGATGTCAAAGATGAAGATGTTAAAGATGAAGTAGAAAATCCAAAAACTTCAGATGGAATTATGATTACTTTTGCTACTTTAGCTTTAAGTGTGGTAGTAGTATTTATAGCTCGTAAAAAATTAGCTTAATTTAAAAGTGCCTAGGCACTTTTTCCTTTTGGAAAAATATAAAAAGATGTATAATTAGATTAGGTGGTTTTATGGCGATTACAAAAACAAAATTTATAAATTATTCTAGGTGTCCTAGATATGTAGCACTAGATGATTTAAAAAAAGAAAAATTAGATAGTATGATTTCAATAGAAGAGTATAAAAAAGAAGAAGAAATGGAACATATTACAGAACTTTTGGGCAATATGTTTGATGATAGTGGTAATGATTTGATTGATGTTAGGAATGAACACTTAGAGACAATGATGCCATATTATAATAAAGTTGAAATATTGGCTGGAGAACTTGCTTCAAAATATTTTAAAGGTAACTTTAAATTTTCTAAAAGTACTTATAATCAGGAGAGTTTTGATGCAGTAATTGATAATATAAGGTATTTATGTTATGTTGATATTTATAATGAAAATGATGATGGTATTAATGTTATTGAAGTTAAAGCAACGACAACTAAAAAGTATTTAGATTTAGGGAGTAAAGATCATTCAATATTTGAAAAAGGTAAAGATGGAATATATTATTTACTTGAGGATTTAAATTTAAATATAGAAGATTATATGCCTTTAAAAGTTTATGAAAGAAATAGAAATAAGTTATTTGATAAGTATACGGGAGTGGGTCATTATATTTACGATATTGCAGTTCAAAGGTTTATTATCGAAAATGATATGAAAAGTCATAATGAAAATAAAAAGGTTAAGTATTATTTGGCGGTTTTAAATAGTAATTATGTGTTTGATGGTAAGTATGAAAATGGGGAAGCTATTTATGATGAGGTAAATGGTGAGGATATTATTTCATATATTGATGTGACTAGTATTACTAAGGATATGATGGATAAGATATATTTGGATAGTAAGAAGATAAAAGGATATATTGATGATTTAAAAGGTTCTAGGGTACCACTTGGAGGGTTTTGCGAGTATAAGAAGACTGTTAAGTGTAAGTACTGTCCACTTTGTTTTGATGTACTTCCTGAAAAACATTCTATTTTGTGTTATATAAATAATAATTTTGGATTTAAAAAAGGTAATGTTAAATATGATACATATGATTTGATTAATGAGGGTAAGGTAGGTATGTTAGATATACCTGATGATATGCTTAATAGGGAAAAAAATAAAATCCAAAAGGATGCAGTAATTAGTGGTAAACCTTATATAAATGAAAAAAAGATTAAAGATGGAATTAAACAGATTACTTATCCACTTTATCATTTGGATTTTGAAACTTTTCCTTGTCCACTTCCTAGATATAAAGGAGAAAGACCATACACACAGTCAGTGTTTCAATTTTCTTTACATATTGAAAAAGAGCCTGGGGTATGTGATAAAGAAAAGGATCACTATGGTTATTTGGCTTCTAATCATTTAGATCATAGATTAGATTTAGTTAAATATATGTGTGAATTAATTCCTGATGACAAAATGGTTTTAGTTTATAATGATTCGTTTGAGAAAACTAGATTAAAGGAACTTGCTTATATTTTTCCAGAATACAAAGATAAGTTACTTAAAATTAGGGATAATGTGTTTGATTTAATGAATATTGTTAAGACAAAATCCTCTTTATATGAAAAATTAGGTTATTCTAAGGAGGAGGCTAAGATGTTTAATTATTATCATCCAGATATGGATGGATCATTTTCGATTAAAAAAGTTTTGCCTTTGTTTTCTGATTTGACATATAAGGGAATGGAAGTGGGTAATGGGGTAGAAGCTATGGTTACTTATGCATCTTTTCCTAAATTATTACCTTTAGATTATAAACATAAATATCAGAAGTTAGTAGAGTATTGTCAGCAAGACACTTATGCGATGTTTGCGGTTTTAGATGGACTACGCAGGACTGTTAAATAATGTCAAATTTATGCGGGTTTGTTGTAATTTATAAAAATTTGGTATATAGTTGAATTATAGGAGGTATGGTTATGATATATCCATCAATCGATGCATTACTTCAAAAAATTGAATCAAAATACTTACTTGTTAATATTGCTTCTAAAAGGGCAAAAGAAATGGATGAAACAGGTTATTTTCAAATGAAAGAAAATGAATATAGATCATCTAAAAACATTGGTAGAGCTTTAGAGGAAATTAACAAGGGTTTAATTCATATTAAGAAAAATTAAATGAATCAGCCATATAATTAATGTGATGGTTGATTTTTCTTAGGTTTTATGGTAAATTATTAGAAGTCGGAGGGATACTATGGAAATACTTTTAATTATTGTATCTATTTTATTAATTGCGATTGTGCTTTTACAAAGTGGTAAAGCAGTTAGCCCTGATAGTAACATTATGGGTGGTAATGATGAATTATTCGCAAACCGTAAAGAAAGAGGCGGAGAGTTATTCATTACTAGATTAACTGCTGTTTTAGGTGTAATATTTTTCGCTATATGTATAGCCATGAATTTTATTAAATAGGTAAATATATTGTCAAATAGAAGGTTTTTAATTAAAAAATAATAGAACTTATAACAAAAATATAATGGGGTTCTGTTATTTTTTTTTTGAATTTGGTATAATTAAAGGTAAGGTGGTCAATATGAACATATATGGCAAAACCCTTAAAGATTTAGAAACTTATTTTACTTTAATTAGTGAAAAAAAGTTTAAAGCTATTCAGGTATATGATTGGCTTTATAAGAAAAGGGTTAATTCATTTGATGAGATGACTAATGTTAAGAAGTCAGTCATAGAAAAATTAAAAGAAGATTTTAGTATAGAAAAACCTAATATTTTGAAAATTCAAAATGGAAAAGATGTTCATAAGTATTTATTTGAACTTGAGGATGGCAATAAGATTGAAGCAGTACTTATGAATCATGATTATGGCAACAGTTTATGTGTTTCAACGCAAGTTGGATGTAATATGGGATGCGCTTTTTGTGAAAGTGGTAGGCTTAAAAAAGTTAGAAATTTAGAGACTTATGAGATGGTTAGTCAAATATTAATAGTGGAAGAGATTCAAAAAATTAGAATTTCTCATGTTGTTTTGATGGGTATTGGCGAGCCATTTGATAATTATGATAATGTAATGAAATTTATTGATATTATAAATGATGATCATGGTATAGCTATAGGAGCTAGACATATCACGGTATCAACTTGTGGTATTGTTCCTAAGATAAGAGAATTTACAAAAGAAAAAAGACAGATTAATTTAGCTATTAGTCTGCATGCTCCTAATGATGAGATTAGAAATAAGATAATGAAGATTAATAAGGTATATCCTTTAAAAGAAGTAATGAAGGCGATTCGAGATTATTTAAAAGAAAACCATAGGAAGGTTACTTTTGAATATATCATGCTTAAAGATGTGAATGACAGCGACGAATGTGCTTTGGAACTTGCTAATTTATTAAAAGGATTAACGGCTTATGTTAATTTAATCCCTTATAATGAGACAAGTCATATAGAGTTTAAAAAGACTGATAGAGATAAAATAATGCATTTTTATGATATACTTAAGAAAAATAAAATAAATGTGACGGTGCGCAAGGAGTTCGGTAGTGAAGTAAGTGCAGCTTGTGGGCAGTTACGTAGTAACTTTGAGGAGGGAAAATAATGGAATTTTCATATTTAACCGATCCTGGCCAGGTCAGAGATCATAATGAAGATAGTGTGACAATTGTTAAAAATGCTGCAGGTGAAATACTTATGGCAGTAGCTGATGGTATGGGTGGTCATAAAGGTGGTGAGATTGCTTCATCAATTGCGATAACTCATATTGGTAAAAGATTTGTCGATACTTCTTCTGTTGGTAATAAAGAAGATGCAATTAATTTTTTAAAGGAAATTGTTAGTGAAGCTAATATGTTACTTTATAAATATACTGAGAATAATCCGGAAAGTGTTGGTATGGGAACAACTATTGTAATGGCACTTTTGACTAAAGAATTTTTGCTTTTTGGAAATATTGGTGATTCTTCAGGTTTTGTAATTAAAGATAAAAAATTATATAAAATAACTAATGATCATACTTTGGTTAATTTACTTGTGAAATCTGGAGAAATTACTGAAGAGGAAGCAAAGGATCATCCGAGAAAAAATGTTTTGATGAGGGCATTAGGCGCTAATATATCGGTTGAGATGGATGTATTTGATGTGGAAAGAGATGTTAGCGGAATATTACTTTGTAGTGATGGACTTACTAATATGCTTGATAATAACCAAATTGAAACAGTTTTAAATAGTGATATAGATATCGATGCGAAAGTGCAGAAATTAATTAATAAAGCAAATAATCGTGGAGGTACAGATAATATCTCAGTCGCTTATTTACAAAAGGAGGAAATTGAATGATAACAAGGGGACAAATGATTAATGATCGTTATGAAATTATTAGATCTATTGGTGAAGGTGGAATGGCTAATGTTTATTTAGCTCAGGATACTATTTTAGATAGAAAAGTTGCAGTTAAAATATTAAGGGGAGATTTAGCTGAAGATGAAAAGTTTGTTAGACGTTTTCAAAGAGAAGCTATTTCAGCTAGTTCTTTAAATGATCCTAATATTGTTGAGGTTTACGATGTTGGGGAAGATGATGGTAAATATTTTATTGTTATGGAATATGTTCAAGGTTTAACTTTAAAACAATTAATTAAAAAAAGAGGAAGTTTAACTTTGCCAGAAGTTCAAGATATTATGCTTCAGCTTACTAGTGCGGTAGCTCATGCACATGAAAGTTATATTATTCATAGAGATATTAAACCACAAAATGTTATTATCTTAGAAGATGGAAGAGTTAAGATAATGGATTTTGGTATTGCGGTGGCTTTAAATGCTGGAGAATTTACACAAACTAATAGTGTAATGGGAACTGTTTATTATATTCCGCCTGAGCAAGCTAATGGTGCTTCAGCAACTACTAAAAGTGATATATATTCGCTTGGTATTTTGATGTATGAACTTGTGACAGGTCATGTTCCTTTTAAAGGAGATAATCCTGTAGAAGTAGCAATTAAACATATGAATGAGGAAATACCTAGCATTTGTGAATATGATCCTGAAATGCCACAATCTATTGAAAACATTATTTTAAGAGCATCTGCTAAAAATCCGAAGAATCGTTATGATTCTGCTTGGGATATGCATGAAGATTTAGAAACCGCTTTAGATAAAGATAGATTTAATGAACCAAGGGTTAAATATAGATATCCAGAAAAAGGGTTTGATGATGATAATGATATACCTAGAGTTGGTAGAGCTATTAGAAATGCTGAGAAGAGTGAAGATAAAAAAGATAAAAGAATGAATAAAGCTTTAATTGTAATTGGAACAATAGTAGGAGTTTTAATAGCCGCATTATTATTTGTCTTTATCTTATGGCCAAAGATTTCTGATAAACCAGATATTGAAATACCGGATGTTCAAGGTATGACTGTTAAGCAGGCTAGAAGTACTTTAGAAGATAAAGGATTTGAGGTTAGTGGTAAGACCAAAAAAGAAGCTAGTGATGATGTAGAAGAGGATAAAGTTATTGGAACTGATCCAGAAATTGGTGAAACTTTAAAAGAAGGTTCAGAAATAACTCTTATTGTTTCTACTGGTTCTGAGAAAATAGAAATTGAAGATTATACTGGAAAAAAATTTGATGATGTTAAAGCTGAGCTTGAAGCTGCTGGTATTAATGTTGTAAGTTATGAAAAAGATGTTTCTAAAGATGAAGATATTGAAGAGGGAACTATATTAGAACAAGATGTAGAGGTTGGAACTAAATTAGGTGAGGGTGATACAATTACTTTTACTATTCCAAATATATATATTAGTTATCCTAATTTTACTGATGGAACATATACAAGAGAGGATGTTCAAAAATTCTGTGATGAAAATGGTATTACTTTGAATGTTACAGAAGTTCAAGATATCCAAAGTGAAAATGGCGCTATTGTTTATCAAAATATGGCTGCTGGTTCTAAGGTTAGTAAAGGTGCTAATTTGAGAATTAAAATTGTTAAGAATCCTGAGCCAACAGATATTACAGATACTGGAGATACTCAAAGTGAAGGGTAAGATAATAAAATTAATTAGTAATGATTATACAGTTAAAACTTTAGATAGTGAATATGTGTGTAAAGCCCGTGGTAAATTTAGAAACATGGGCCTTTCGCCAATTGTTGGTGATGAAGTTGATTTTGATGAGAAAAATAAATATATTTTAAATGTTTTACCTAGAAAAAACGAACTTATAAGACCAGTTATTTCTAATGTTGATATTGCGGTAATTATTACTAGTTTAAAAAAACCTGATTTTTCATCTAATTTACTCGATAAATTTTTAGTTATATGTGAATACAATAGAATAAAACCGGTTATTGTTTTTACAAAAGCAGATTTACTTGATGAGGAAGAATTAAAAAATATAAAACCTGTGATTGATTATTATAGAAAAATTGGTTATGAAGTTTATATGAATGATGATGTTTCTAATATTAAAAAAATTTTTAAGGGTAATGTATGTGTGTTTACTGGTCAAAGTGGAGCTGGGAAAAGTACACTTTTAAATAAAATTAATCCAGAATTAAATTTAAAAACTGGAGAAATATCACTTGCTTTAAATAGAGGTAAACATACAACAAGACATACAGAACTTCACGAGTTATGTGATGGATTAGTTGCAGATACTCCTGGATTTTCAGCTTTGGAATTTACAGGTATGAGTAAAGAAGATATTCGCGATAATTTTGTGGAATTTAATTTATATAGAGATGAATGTCAATTTAGAGATTGTTTTCATATTCAGGAGAAAAAATGCAAAGTTAAAGAAAAAGTTTTGGATGGAACTATTTTAAAAAGTAGATATGATAATTATATAAATTTCTTAAAATGAGGTGATTATTAATGGTTAAAATAGCTGGTTCTTTTTTGAAAATTCAGGACAATATTTCTAAAATCAAAGATTTAGATGAGGTTTGTGATTATATACATTTTGATATAATGGATGGTAAATTTACAGAAAAACCAACTCTTTCAGTTGACCAGATGTGTGAAGATATTAAAGGGTTGAGAAAACCTATTGATGTGCATTTGATGGTCAATGATATAAAGAAATATGTTGATAAAGTTATATCTATAAATCCTAGTTTTATAACGTTTCATTTAGAAGCTTCTCATAATGTATCTGAGATTATTAGTTATATAAAAGATAAAGGAGTAAAAGTTGGAATTGCGATTAATCCGAATACTAAAGTAGAAGATGTGTATCCATATTTAAATGATATAGATATGGTTTTAGTTATGAGTGTTAAAGCTGGAGCTAGTGGACAGACTTTTATTGATATAACTGATAAAGTAAAAAACTTGATAGAATACCGTGATGGAAATAATTTATCTTATTTGATAGAAGTGGATGGAGGTATTAATGATGCTACTATTAAAAAGGTAAAAAATGTAGATATAGTAGTAGTTGGTTCATTTATTACTGATAGTGAAAATTATCAAAGTCAAATTTATAAACTAAAGAAAAGTTTAAGAAATGGTTTTACTTTAGCGGAATTACTTGGGGTTATAATCGTTTTGAGTATTTTAGGTTTAGTGGCAGTAACAACGATTGATAATAATATTAAGAAAAGTCGTTATGATAGTTGTTTAGTTCAAGAGACTAATTTGATTGAGGGGGCTAAAATGATGATGGTAGATTATCCTAATTTACTTCCAACTTCTTCAGCTTCTCCAGTAACAGTTACAGTTAGACAACTTCAAGATGGTGGGATGGTTAATGGTCAAATTGTTGATAAAGGTTATATAGATGATAATTTAGTTAATCCAATGACTGAAAAGCCTTATGTTGATTCGACTAGTGGAGTGTCTGTTCAAATTACAACAACTAATGGTAGTGATTATAGTTATGATGTTATTTATGGAAATGCGGATGAGGCTTGTCATAGATAAGGAGGATTTATATGAAGAAAATAACTTGTGATGGTAATGAAGCTTGTGCGCGAGCTTCGTATTTGTTTACAGAAGTGGCGGGTATTTATCCGATTACACCATCTAGTCCGATGCCTGAACTTATTGATAAATGGGCAATGGAAGGTAAGAAAAATTTATTTGATTCAGTACCTAAGGTGGTAGAGATGCAAAGTGAAGCAGGTGCTATTGGTATGGTTCATGGTGTTTTACAAACTGGTTCTTTAGCATCTACATATACGGCTAGCCAAGGTTTACTTTTAATGATACCTAATATGTATAAGATTGCTGGTGAAATGTGGCCGTTTGTTATGCATGTGGCAGCAAGGTCATTAGCTACACATGCTTTAAGTATTTTTGGTGATCATCAGGATATTTATGCGACACGAAGTACGGGATTTTGTATGATGGCTTCTTCTTCTGTCCAAGATGCTTATAATTTAGCTTTAGTTAGTCATTTGTCTAGTATTGAAGCTTCTTTACCTTTTTTACATTTTTTTGATGGATTTAGGACAAGTCATGAACTTAATAAAATTAATATTTTGGAAGATGAGGATATTAAAAAAATAATTCCTTATGAGAATATTTTAGCTTTTAGAAATAAAGCTTTGAATAATGAACATCCAGTTACTAGAGGTACTAATCAAAACGGTGATATTTATTTTCAAGAAACGGAAGCTAGAAATAAATTTTATGATAAAGTACCTAATATTGTAAATGAATATATGAGTAAGATAAACGAGCTTGCTGGAACTAGTTATAAACCTTTTAATTATTATGGAAGTTCTAGGGCTAAAAAAGTTATTGTTGCTATGGGTTCAGTTTGTGAGGCGATTAAGGAAACAATCGATTATTTAAAAGGGGAAATTGGTTTAGTTGAAGTTCATTTATTTAGACCATTTAGTGATAAGTATTTACTTGATGTTTTACCTTCTAGTGTAGAAAAAATTGCGGTACTTGATAGAACTAAAGAGGCTGGAAGCGAGGGAGAGCCTTTATATTTAGATATAGTTAGTAGTTTAAAAAATAAAAACATAAATATTTGTCATGGCCGTTATGGACTTTCTAGTAAAGATGTAACTCCTGGTATGATAAAAGCTGTTTATGATATGCTTGATAATCCTAAAGATGAGTTTACAATTGGTATTGATGATGATGTGACTAATTTATCTTTAGATTATGAAAATATTAATGTTACAGATAATACGGAAATGCTTATCTATGGTTATGGCAGTGATGGAATGGTAAGTTGTTCTAAATCATTACTTGGAATTGTTGGTGATGGAGATAAGTATGTTCAAGGATATTTTGAATATGATTCTAAAAAATCTGGCGGTGTTACTTGTAGTCATTTGAGATTTTCAGATAAACCTATTCGTTCAACTTATTTTGTACATAACCCTAAACTTATAGTCATTTCTAAAGATACTTATTTATCTGTTTTTGATGCGATTACTAGTCTTTCTTCTGAAGGAAAACTTTTAATTAATACTAGTATGGATGATAATAGTTTGTTAGGAGCTTTAGATCCTTATAAAAGATTTTTGAAAGAGAAGAATATAAAGGTTTATGTTGTTGGTGCGGATGAAGTTGCACGAAAACATAATTTAGGTCGTAAAATTAGTATGATTATGGAAAAGGCTATATTTAAGTTAACTGATTTAGTAAATGAAGATGAAGCAACAAAAAAACTTGAAGATTATGTAATGAAAAAGTTTGGAGTTAAAAGTAAAGAAGTTGCTGAAAATAATATTTCTGCTTTGAGAGATGTTCATTTGAAAGAAGTCGAATTAGATGATATGGAAGAGGATTTAAAATTTCCTAGTGAAAATATTTATGAAGCTTTAGCTCATAGAAAAGGCAATGCTTTAAAGGTTTCTGATTTTCGAGGTTTTGAGGATGGCTCTTTTGAACATACTGAGCCAGAAATGCAGAATATTGCGGAGTTTGTGCCTAATTGGATTAAGGAAAATTGTATACAGTGTAGTATGTGTTCACTTGTTTGTCCACATGGAGTAATTAGACCATTTTTACTTAATAAGGATGAGTATGATAAGGCTCCTAATTTTATTAAAGAAATTTGTAAACCAGCTATTGGTGTACCTAATCATTATTATGTTATAGCTATTTCAGCTAAAAATTGTACTGGATGCTCTGTATGCATAAATACTTGTCCAGGTATGCGTGGTAATAAGGCTTTAGCTTTTGAAAAACTTAAAGATAGTAATAATGACAAGGTATTTGATTATTTAGTTAATAATATTTCAGAAAAAGATAATTTTAATAAAGAGACCATTAAAGGTAGTCAACTTAAGAGACCGAAATTTGCTTTTCATGGAGCTTGTGCGGGATGTGGAGAGACGGCTTATATTAAATTATTAACACAGCTTTCTGGTGATAATTTAGTAATTGCAAATGCGACGGGTTGTTCATCTATTTATGGAGGGGAACTTCCTAATGCTCCATACAGTGTTCCTTGGGTTAATAGTTTATTTGAAGATAATGCTGAATTTGGTTATGGAATACTAATGGGTTATGAAAACGGTAAGAATATGGTTAGAAAATATATGCTTGAAAATCAAGATGAACTTTTTGATAAGTGGCTTAATAATTCTAATGATTATTCAATAACTAAAGAGGTTTATGATAATATAGATTTTGAAAAACATTTTAAATTGAAAGAATATAAAAATTATATTGTGTCTAAAAATGTTTGGGCTGTCGGCGGTGATGGATGGGCATATGATATTGGTTTTGGTGGAATAGATCATGTACTTTCTAGTGGTTCTAATATAAATATTTTAGTGCTTAATACAGAGGTTTATTCTAATACTGGTGGGCAAGCTTCTAAGGCCACACCAGAGGGTATGGTGGCCGAGTTTGCCGCATCTGGCAAGAAAAATTATAAGAAAGATTTGGCTAGAATTGCAATGGCTTATCCAAATGTTTATGTTGCTCAGGTATCGCTTGGAGCTAATATGATGCAGACAATTAAAGCTATTAATGAGGCAATTAAGCACGATGGACCTTCTATTATAATCGCATATTGTCCTTGTATTTCTCATGGTATTAAAGCGGGTATGGGGTGCTCTATAGAAGAGGAAGCTTTAGCTACTAAATGTGGATATTTTCCAATATTTAGATATGATGGAACTAAAGATGAATTTAATTTAGATAGTCCAAATCCTGATTTTAGTTTATATGATGATTTTTTAAGTAATCAAACTAGGTATAGTATGCTTAAAACGGTTAATCCTAATCAAGCTGATGAGATGCTTAAGATTAATAAGAATGCGGCGATGAAGAGGTTTGATTATTATAAGAGTTTAGTAAAATAGCTAGAATAAGTTTTCTAGCTATTTTATGATCCTTGGTTTGTTGTTTATTAATGTATATTTGCATTTTATTTAAATGAGAAGTGTTATTGGTATTTTAGATATTTAAGGATTTTTTTACATGTTTATATTGATGAAGAGTAACAATGACAATGTTGATACCAGTTGCCCATATTAAGGCCCATAAACCAATGTGAGAGAAGCATAGTATCAATAGTGTTATTGTTCTGATTATTGTACCTATTAAGGTTCCCTGCATGGCTTCTTTGGCTTTTCCCATTGCTTGAAGTGAGGCGGTAAGTGGTGCTTGAACATAGTGAAGCAGAGCGATGGGAGCTAGAACTTTTATATAATCTATTCCTACATTTGTATTATATATTAATTTCATTGGTATATTTGGTATGAGTTCAAAAATTAAAGTGGCTGGTATTCCTATTAATAGTGATATAAAAATGGCAAACTTAATTTTATTCCAAACATATTTATAATGTTTTTTGCTATGGGCTTTTGAAATATTTGGAATTAGAGCTTGAGATATAGCTCCAGTAAAAAATGATGGTAGTAGAATTAAAGGCATAACGTAACCATTTATAATTCCATATTCATTAACAATAAAGTTATTTGTATATCCACTTTTGATTAATCCATAAGTTAAAATGATTGGTTCGAGAAAAGCACCTATAGATCCAATTATTCTACTTAGTGTTGTGGGTATTCCTATAGAAAATACTTCTTTAATATTCCTTTTGTTTGGTTTTAAGTCTTTTTTAGTTATTTTAAAATTTTTAGGAATAAAGAAAAATAGAACAAAAATTGATGTTAGTTCACTGATGACATTTGTTAATACTATAAAGGCAACGGCATATTCAAGACCAAATTTTAAAAAAATTGGTATGCCTATTATTATGGCAATTAGTCTTACAAAATCTTCGGTAACATTTGATAGAACGTGTGGAAGCATTTGTTGTTTACCAAAAAAATATCCTCTTAAAATACTAGATATACTGATAAACGGAAGAACAAATCCAATGCAGATTATCGCCCAGTAGCACCTGTCTTCATTTAGTAAATTATGAGAGATATACCCAGCAGTTAGAAATAGTAAAATAATAATTATTATATTTAAAGCTAGTGATATAGGAATGACAGAGAAGACTAAGTTTTTATTATTTTTGGTATCTTCAGCAACTAATTTACTGATGGCAACTGGAAAACCTAACTGAGCTAGGGCCATAAGCATGACAAAAGTAGGAGATATAAGCATATATATTCCCATACCTTCAGTGCCGATTAATCTTGCTAAAACTATTTTAATAAACATACTTATAATTTTAGTTATGAAACCACCAATTAATA
>ULUB01072123.1_pt1 | contig 24676 bp, 11 predicted proteins | sample 1958111 | NCBI WGS metagenome assembly ULUB01 (sample SAMEA4835749, study PRJEB28245) | human gut metagenome | biome: gut microbiome; material: fecal sample | place: Denmark | collected 2008
TGCCATTTCCCACAATCTCATCATGTGCAACAAGGTAAATCTCCTGAACCAGTCCGCATTTCTGCTCGGTGTTCCCGGCTCCGGCAAGTCGTTCTCGGCAAAGGAGCTGATCACCTTCCTCATGCAAGGCAACTCTATGACACGGGGGTTACTGCCGAATACGGAGATCAGCTTTTGACCCTTTCTACCTGCGAATATACCTACGCCAACGGTCGCTTCGTTGTTGTAGCGAAGAAGGTGTGACTTTGCAATCCTGATCCACTACGATTTACGGTGCTCTTTGCATCAGCACGAAGCTGAGAATCCTCAGATGATTCTCCTGGCATAATCGGCAGATCATCGTGCTTCTCAACAGCTACAGCCTGCTCTGGCTGTTCCTTCTCTGAAGACAGAGAGAAAGTCATGAACTGGATATGTTATCCTGTTGACCAGATTGCCAGGTTTTGGGGAGGAAATGATAGCAGTTTCGTAAATTTTCAGTCAAATCTAAATAATCCGCCTTTGAAAAATGTGGATGGTATTAAAGGCCGGCTCTTTATTATAGCGCTTTTCTCCATTCACAGTGAGTTACCTACCAAGGAAGATGCTGTAAAGGTTCTGCAGGTTGTAGATGATGCCGTAGCATCAGAATTCGTTAAAAAGATTATAGGCGCAATGGCTCGCGCTGCTAGAGTGGGCATGCAGAAGCCCAATGAGCAACAGACTACACCTTCAGCTGAACGAACTGATGGAGATAGGTCGGGGTATGAACTGCCTGAAGAATTGAAGGGTTTGTTCGTGGTGTACAACAAGCTCGTCCAATTCATTAGAGATTCTCACATTGATCCGATCCGTAAGCCAAATCCCTCCTCTCTACTTCCTTCAGTTTTTTTAGCAGATGATTCTCCATTTCTGCTATGTACAGCTGGTGCTCCAACTGCGCAATTCGGATTTGCATCTGCTCCAGTTCGCTCCACGGTTCTTGCTCATGCTTGCGCTTGCCGCTGCGATCCTCCAGCCCCGATTCGCCCGTCTCCCTGTATTTCAGCGTCCATGTGCGAGCCTGGCTTCGGCTGACTTCTTGCAGTTCGTTGTTACTGCGGCTTTCGGGTTCTCCTACTTCCCGGCTGCAAGACCTCCCCGGCTTATACTATTTCCAGATTCACCTGCGCCATCTGCTTGCGCCTTTTCCGTTCTGGCATCCGGTCGTTCCATTTAGCGTAGCGCTGCTACGCTGCATTCCACTCCCGTTAGCCAGAGCGAAAAATTCGCGGCGCATCTTTGCGCATTCTCATTTGGAAATAGTATTAGTTGTTGCTCATGCCAGGCGCGCCCAGAAAAAGCTGCCGAGGATTTGCTCTCCTCGGCAGCCTTCCCTTTAGTCGATCGCCGTAATGGTCGGCACTGTCCATGTCTTGAGTGCCTCCATATCTGGCGTATAGATGCGCATAAACAGATGGAAGCCGCCTTCCCCCACCGGAAGCCAATTGGTCGTGTCTGCCGGCGCGTCCTTCGACAAAATTACATCCACAGAGCCGTCGTCATTTCTCTTCAAACCCGAACGGTCGTTGATGCAGTAGCGGTCGAGCAGATTATCGATGAGGAAATCATCGTCACCGTATGCAGTGATCGACCAGAAACCGCCGTCAAGCACCTGCGGATCGCTTTCAAGGTGGAGATTGTAGGACTTTTCACCCGTCAAAGGATTCCCGTCGGCGTCCTTTTCCGTCTTGGGGTACAGTGCGATTTCCACCGTATTCGCCCCAAGTCCGGCAATGGCAACCAGCGCACGGTAGGCATATTCCGTACCAAAGTCTCCGATTGGCGCGCCGAAATAGCTCCACTGCCCCAGCTGTTTTGAAAACTTCATTCCCTCTGCCGCGAGCTTCGGCCGAAGCCCTTGCAGCATTTCCCGCCAATTTGCCTGAATATCACCGGTCAAAACAGATGCGTCAAATTCCATGCCGGGGCCAACGTGAACTGCCGCAAATTTTTCAAGTATTTCCACATCAGCGGCGGACGGCGGATTGTTCTCCATCAGCGTGTTGGCTTTGTTGAAGAATGTGACAGGATCCAGCGACAGTACCTTGTTGATGGGGACATAGCTGTTTTCCTCCCGATAGCTTCCCTTCGGGGGCTGATACGCTTCTCCGCTCAGGTAGACAGAAAGCGGTAAAAGCTGCATCTGCGCCTGAATGGCATACACATTCGGAAGATCCGCCTCTCCGGAAAGCACCGTTCTGGTAATGGCCCACGCCATAGCGGTAGGAACATCAATGCGGGTCACATTGTCCGGCAGGTCGCCCTTCCAAGTTGCGCGCGTGATCGCATAGGCTCCAGCCCGGTCAAGGACAGCGACAGTATTTGTCCATGCGTCAAGCACCTGCACCTTGCAAAAGCGGTCTGTTTCCGGATGCACATAGATCATCGGCTCTTCGCTCAGGTCATACCACACCTGTGTATAGATGGTGTCCACGTTCGGCGTCACCACGTTTTTGAACTGCGCGTTAGCCAGTGCCACACCGTGCATGAACTGATTGACAGGCGCCTTGCCGGGTGCGGCTTCCTCCGTATTCGTTGCGGAAGTTCTCGTCGCGTCCATCAGCACCAGCGGGAATGCGTAAATGTAAGCCTCTTCAATGGTTTTCCACACATCTTCGGACGACGAGACAGCCTCCGCCTTGACACCCCATGCGCAGCCGGACAGCAGCATCGCCATGCAGAGCAGAATCGCTGTGATTTTCTTCATCTTTTTTCCCTCCTATAACGATTTTTCTTACGGCTCGATGATATTGAAATACAGGTCAAAAGCGGCCATACTGTCGCAAAGCGCTTGGAACAGCGCCTTATCGCCCTTTTCAACGGTGATGAGCTTGTCGATATTTTCCTGATTTCCGCTTGTGATGGCAAGAATCCCGATTCGGGGGGTAGAAATCGTCAGGTCTGCCTCATCTGAGAGCGCATCCTTATAGTACAGGAGCACGCCATGGTGAATCTTCAGCAGATAATCGTCGCCATCCGTCAGCTTGAGGTTGATGGTGAAGGAACGATTCTGGAGCTTTTCCGTATCCATGATAATGCCCATGTAATCCAGCATTGTCTGCGCGTCCATCCCCTGGGCGGTGGTACCAACGCCAAGTTGGGCTGCCTTCGGGTACAGGCCGGTGCCATTCCGCAGCTCAAATGCTGCCACAAGATAAGCGTTTCTCCATGCGCCCGACTCTGCCTGATAGCCAAGCTGCTCCAGCGCATCGGCGCACAGATAGCGCGCTTCCTTATTTTCCGGGTCAGCATATACCAGCGTATTCGTTATCTGTGCGACCCACTGATATTCGCCCTTTTCATAATCGGCACGTGCCATTTCAAGCACCTTGTCCGTGTCGCCAAGATACTCCACAAGTTTTTTGGCATATTCGCTCGGCGTCAGTTCATCCAGATGAATCGGGTTTGCATCGTACCAGCCCATGTATTTCTGATAGACTGCCTTGACATTGTGCTTCAGCGTACCGTAATACTGCCGGGTATACCAAACCTTTTCCAGCTCCTCCGGCAGCCGGATCATGGAGGCAATCTCCGTGGAGGTATAACCTTCGTTGATATACAGGAGGGTCTGATCGTGGATGAACTTATAGATGGCAGCTGTGTTGGTCATGTATTCGTTGACGGTTTCCTTGCCCCAATGCGGCCAGTTGTGCGCCTGAAAAACAACCTCGGCGTCGGGGAACAGCGACTGTGCCTCGGTGATATAGCGAGCCCAGCCATTCGCATCCCGCACCTCCGCGCCGCGCAGCGTGTAGAGATTGTGCATGGTTCCGCTGCAGTTTTCCGCCATCCAGAGGGCTTTGCTGTCGGGGAAATAGGTATTCATTTCGGCGGGAGATTCCGTTCCCGGCGTCTGCTGGAAGATAGCGGTCACGCCATCAATGGTTGTTTCATAAATCGAATCCGCAACCTCGAAGGTCGGCGCGATATAACCGACACCGGTCTGCACTGCGGTCAGGCCAATGCCCACCGAAAGGCGTCCCTGTTCGCCATAGGGAAGCATGGAGCCGTACTGGAAAAACGCCCGCCGCTTCATTGCCGTGCCCACAAAGACATTTTCCTTCATTACCGCGTCCGTAAAGCCTTTCGGCACAATAATTGCGGTCTTGCCGGATGCAATCTGCTCGTCAAGCGGCAGGCTGCTATCCGCAGCATCTTCGGGGGCAATCAGCCCTTCAATGCCGCCGTAGTGATCCACATGCGCATGGCTGATGACAATGGCGACAATCCGCGCATCGCCCATCTTGGAGCGGAAGAGTTTCAGCGCTTCCGCTGCGGTATATTTGCTGCTGCCGCAGTCCATGATAATCCATCCGTGTTCGCTGCGGACGAAGGTAATATTGGAAATATCATAGCCGCGCACCTGGTAGATGCCGTCAGTAACCTCAAAGAGACCGTAAATGTGGTTTAGCTGCGTATTCCGCCACAGGCTGGGGTTGGCGGTATCCGGCGCGTCTTTGTCAAGAAACGCATATGCGTCCTGCGTCCACACGATTCTCCCGTTCTCGCCACGGAGATTCAGTGTGTCCGGTGCGGCGATGAAACCTCGTTCCGCATTCTCAAACTCCGACGTATCCTCAAAGTTCAGGAAGTCGTATACCTGCCGATTGACCTCAATGGTGCTTTGGGTTGCCGGCTTCGTCTCTGCATTGAACACGGCGGCAGTGTCGCTGCTTTTCTCGGCACTGGCGCAGACCGTCAGCGTGGCAGCCAACATGGTCGGCACAAGGAGTAAGCTTAGCAGTTTCTTTTTCACAGGTGTTCCTCCTTTACTCAGACAGATTTCCCCATAGGGAACTGCTACGAAAGATGACATTGCTCACCTTCCGTCCTTTTCTGTTCTTATGTTTTCAGTGTAGCATAACTTTGTTTGAATTGCAACATACCTTGCGTGAACATCGTACAATCCTGCGCGAATGACGTTTTTTCTTTGCGTTGAATCTTGCATTGCATCTGAAAACATGGTATTCTGTAATGGTATTATAATGGTGGAGGAAAAAGCTATGAGCTTCGACGATATTTCCGTTATTTCCAACCGCAGGCATATCAGCTTGCTGACAGAGGACATTCTTTATATTCAATTGTCAGGCCGCCAGTCGATCATCCATTTTTCCGATGGCAGAACCTACGAAACCTATGCCACCATCCATGAATTAGAAAGTATGCTTGGCAGCGGCTTTATCCGCGCCGACCGCGCCACGCTGGTATCTATCAAGGGAATCCACGACATTGGAAAGGAGATTGAACTCGTCAACGGAGAAACGCTGTATTATAGCTGTCGAAAGAAACGAGAGCTCAAAGAACAGCTGCGCGCCGGACGGCGGCAGATTGCGCAGAGCCTGTCTGACAGCGACGCGCCCACCACACAGGAAGAATATCAGCGGCACTATGCCAGCTATGACAGCGCGCCCTTTGCGTTTACCGACATCGAGATGGTGTTCAACGAGGAGCGTGCCGCTGTGGACTGGATCTTCCGCTACGGTAACGAGGCACTGGCAGAAATCGAAAAAACGCCGCTGCAGCAGCTCATCAACCACTCTTTCGGCAGCATTTTCCCCAATATGGACGCAAAGTGGCTGCGCGTCTACGAGCGCACAGCGCTGTTCGGTGAAACGCTGGAAATTGTATATTACAGCCCGGAGATTGACACAAAATTGAAAATCATCAGTTTCCCCACTTTCAAAGGGCACTGCGGCTGTATGCTGTTCAAACAAACGGATATTCAGACAGTGGTTGAGTACGCAGCGCCATAACGAACTGCGCAGATGCGTGTCCCTGCTCTCATACTATTTCCAAATGAGAATGCGCCAAGATGCGCCGCGAATTTTTCACGTTGGCTAACGCGAATGAAACGCAGCGTAGCAGCGCTACGCTAAGTGGAATGAGCGGACGCCAACGGGGAAAAGGCGCAAGCAGATGGCGCAGGTGAATTTGGAAATAGTATCACACATACTGTTGACATTTCAATTCTTTTCTGCACGCAAACAGGCGCTGGCAAGAATCTCACCCTGCCAGCGCCGTTTTGTATTCAGCTTTACTGCCGCTGCACCGAAATTGACTCATCCGTCAATTCCACCGTCTCGCCATACACCTGCACCGCCAGTTTGTCCCCCTGCGTCAGCTGGAACACGGTCTTGTCCGCGCCCATGCTGATTGCAATCACACGCCCACGGTACATGACCGAGAAGGTCAGCCGCTTCCAGCGCTCCGGCAGACGCGGGGCGAAACGCAGCATCGTGTCATCGCTGCGCAGACCTGCGAAACCGTAGACGATGTTCGCCCATGCCATCGCGATGCTCGTGATGTGCAAACCCTCGCGCGTATTGCGGTTATAGTTGTCCAAATCAAGGCGCGTCGCGTAGCCGAAGAAGCTGACAGCTTCATCCATCTTGTCCAGCTCCGCCGCCAAAATGGAGTGAATCGCGGGCGAAAGGGAGGATTCGTGAATCGTGCGCGGCTGGTAGAAATCGTAGTTGATACGCTTCGTCTCGGTATCAAAAGACGAATTGTAGAGGTAGAGGAACATCAGCACATCCGGCTGCTTAATCATGTCCGTGCGGTAGATGCGGTCGTATGCCCAATGGTCGTAGAGCGGGAACTCGCTGACCGGAATGCTGTTGATGTCCGTGTGCGGCAGCTCAAAAAAGCCGTCGTGCTGCTCAAACAGGTGATTAGGCGCTTCCGGAATGTACATGTTGTCGGCAATGTGCCGCCATTGCGCGGGTTCGTCGGGTACAAGCTGGACTTTTTCGCACAGTGCCGCGTAAGCCTCCGGCGCATCCGCCCGCATTGCATCCAGCACATCCGCCGCATAGCGCAGGGCGCGCATTCCCATATAATTGGTATACGCGTTGTTGTTGACCATCATGTGGAATTCGTCCGGGCCCATCACGCCAAAGAAGCCATATTTGCCGATTTTCTCGCTGAAGCCGACGCGCGTCGCTTGGAATCGGGCAATTTGCAGCAGCATTTCCGCGCCGTAGCGGTACAAAAACGTCTTGTCGTCCGTCAGGTGGACATAATGCCAGATGCCGTAGGATACCGCCGTGCTCGGCTGCAATTGCAGGCTTGCGTGCTGCCAGAGCGGACATGCCTCGTCGCCGTTGAGCGTCGCAATCGGGTAACATGCGCCCTTGCAGTCCAGCATTTTTGCGCGCTCCAGCGCCATCGGCAGCGTGTTGTAGCGGAAAAGGAGGAGCGATTTCGCGGCTTCCGGGTTCGTGAAAAGGTAGAACGGCAGACAGCAGGATTCCGTGTCCCAGAATGCATGACCGTTGTACGCCTCGCCCGTCAAGCCCTTCGCGCCAATGTTGTGGCGCATACTGCCGCCGTTGTAGGTCTGCGCGAGCTGGAAGGAGCAGAAGCGAATCCCCTGCTGTTCCGCTGCGACGGCTTCCGCCATGCTTTCATCTTTCGGCTCAATGCAGATGTCGGACGTGTGCCAGTAAGCATCCCAGTACGCGCGCTGTGCCGCCTGTGCGTCATCGAGCGAGACGGCTTTGCTCTGCGCCATCGCGTCCTGCCCGCTCTGCCAGAGGTCGTCCCCCTGCTGACCGTTGAACAGCACGACGGCGCGCTTGTCGATTTGCACGGCTTGCCCCGGCGCAAGCAGAACATCCGCCGTCGCGGTGACGGTTTTGCCCTCGGCGGATGCGGTGGATTCGCCGGGCCACGTCAGCCACGCGCCGCAAAACTCCTCCTGATTCGAGAGCGTCGTGCGGGACTGCGTCATCAGGCAATCCGGCTTCGCGTCGGTGCGCGTCTCCTGCCAGAAGCACTTCTGGCGACCTTCATGCACCACATCAAAGGACACACCGGACGTGACTGTCGCGCTGCCCGTGAAATTGAGCGCTTCGAGCGTGATGCGCTGGTACGCGCGTTCGCGGTGTACCATATCGAGGAATCGAAGGAAGGTCAGGCGGATTTGCTTGCCGCTCTTCGTCGTCCAGAGGAAGCGGCGGGTGAGCGTGCCGGCGCGGAGGTTGAGTTCGCGGGTGAAGTCAGAAAACTGCGACTGCCCCAAATCGAGCGTTTCGCCATCGACGGAAATCGTCGTCATCAGCCATTCCGCCGAGGGAATCATGAAGTGTGTTTTGTCGATGATGCCCTTATAGGAACGGTTCAGCTTCTCCATATCATAGATTCCATTGGTATACGCTCCGCGAAGGCTATCGACATGACCGCCCTCATCAAAGCAGCCGCGCACGCCGATGCTCTCATTGCCCAGCGAGAAGATGGATTCGCTCACGCGCGCGTAGGCGGGGTCGAAGCCCTGCTCAATGACCTTCCACGGGTCTACTTGGAAATATACGTCAGCGGCTTTTGCCATTGTGCGTCCTCCTGTCGGTTCTTTCTTTTTGGCAAGAAAGAAGTAGAAGCTCTTTTTTTCGGTATTGCAGGTTGTCTTCTTTTCCGTGAATGGGCTGTTAAGCAAGTTCCAGAGGGCAATGAAAACAGACGAAGTCTGCGGTCGCCCTCTGGACTCCTTCGGCGCCTCCCATGTTACTGGGTGACTATCGAAGTTTTTTATAATGTCAACCCTTGATGCCCACAGACACGGCGTTTTCGGTCAGCTGCTTCTGGAAGATGAAGAAAAGGATGATGGGCGGAATCATCGAGAAAACGACGGAGCGCATCATCGTGTCGGCGTTGACGGTCTGTTCCGTGCTGAAAACAAACAGGCGCACCATCACCGTTTGCAACGCGCTGCCGCGAAGCACCAGATACGGCAGGAGGAAGTCCGACCATGCGGCGTTGATGGCGAAAATCGCAATCACGGAGCAAATCGGCTTGGACAGCGGCAGGACGATGTAGAAGAACGTTTGCAGCTGCGTGCAGCCATCAATCCGCCCGGCTTCGATGATGGAAGTCGGCAGCGATTCAAAGAACTGCACGAACAGGATAACGTACATGGCGTTCGCGCCATAGCTCAGCCAGAGCGGGACGAACGAGCCGCCGAGATTCAGCTTCTGGATGTTCATGAACAGCGGCACGATGCTGATGGTCGTCGGCAGGAGCAGGGAGAGCATGACGAGCTTCTTGACGATGCCGTAGCCCTTGGGTTTCAAAATCGCCAGCCCGTAGCCCAGCAGACCGTTGAACACAATCGCGCAGACGACGCTGCCCGCGACGGAAATCAGCGAGTTAAGGTAGTTCTGCGCAATGCCCAGCTGCGACCACGTTTTCGCGAAGAGAGAAAAATCGAACACCTCCGGGAGCAGCTTGGCGGACGACATGAACTCCTTCAAGTCCTTGAAGCCCGCCAGCACAACCCAGATAATCGGGAAAACCGCGATGACCGTCATAATCAGGCAGAAGAAGATGATGAACCCATACCCAACCCGGACAGACGCGGAGTGCATATCGTAGTCCCGGATGACGCCGGTGCGCTGTGCTTTTGCCATATGCGTTCTCCCTCCTTAATCCCAGTCGGATTCTTTGCGGTCGAAGTAGGAGTAAATCGCCGTCATGACGAGCAAAATCAGCGTGACAATCACCGCGACGGCAGATGCCTTGCCATAGTTCATCGAGCCGCCGAACGCGTACTGCCACATCAGCTGCATCAGCGACAGGGACGCATTATCCGGGCCGCCCTTCGTCAGCACCATCGGTTCATACATAATCTGGAACACGGAGATGATTTGCAGAATCAGCAGCGTACCCGCGAGCTTCTTGATGGCAGGAATCATGATGTGGATGATGCGCTGCCAGATGCCCGCGCCGTCAATCGCCGCCGCTTCATACAGCTCCGGGCTGACGCTGGACATGCCCGCCATGTAAATCAGCGCCGTCGCGCCCGCGCCCTTCCACGTCGCAATCAGGATGATGATGGGGATGACCCACTCCGAGCGCGTCAGATACGTCTGCGGCGCAATGCCCAGATGGCTGAGCAGGATGTTCAGCACGCCGGACTTCTCGCCGGAGAAGAACGCCGACCAGAGGATGACGACCGCCAGACCGGGCAGCATATTCGGCAGATACGCCACCGTGCGGAAGAAGCTCTTGCTCCGCACGGTCTCCCCAATCAGCAGCGCCAGCACCATCGGCAGGAAGAAGCCCAGCAGCAGCGACCAGAACGTGTACGAGAACGTGTTCGTCAGCGCCTGCAGGAAGTCATCTTTGCCCATGACGCTGATGTAATTTTTGAAGCCGATGAAGTTCACCAGTTCGATGTTGCGCGTCTTATACAGGCTCATCACCACGCTCTCGAACAGCGGTTCCCAGACAAAGAACAGCATCAGCACGAGGCTCGGCAGCATAATCAGCCAAGCATTGAGGTGGTCAACCGTCCGTGCGCGCAAGCCGACTTGCGCCTTTTTTCTGCTCATAGGCGTTCCTCCGCGAAGATTTGAGCGATTTTTATGTAAAAGAAACCGGCATCGGTTCTCCTCCGCCGGTGTTCTTTTTTCCAATTAGAAATGAGGAATTAGCAATTAGCAATAATTGCCCGATGGCACCGCACTGCCCCATCCGCATTGACTTTCGCTCGTCACCAACAAGGGCTAACCCAAAGTGCAGCGGCGCCGAAGGTTTCCAAAGGGCGATCGGAAAGCCCTTTGGTCGCCTCCGCAGAGGCGAAACCCTCTGCAACAAACAGTGCAATGCCATGCAGAATCAGAAATTAGTAATCATTGATTTCATCATCCAGATACTCCTGGAAGGAATCCTGCGCCTTTTGCAGCGCCTTGCGCACGTCCGCGCCCTCGCGAGTGATGACGCGCTGAATGACTGCGGTCAGCTCGCGGTACAGCTGCTGCGCAAAGACGGGTTCTTCCGAGCGCAGCGTAATCGTGCCCTGCGTGATGGAATCGAAGAAGTCGTTGTACAGGCGCATATCCACGTTGCAGTATTCGTCAATAATCGCCTGCTTCGCCGCGTTGTAGTCCGCATCGTTCCACGCGCTGATGGCGGGCAGAACTGGTGCGCCGCGGTCGCGCTTGGCAGCATAGTCCGCGCGCATCCCCTCGATAATCTGGTCATTCAGGTAGGGCATCTTGCCCAGCACGGTCAGGTATGCCATCAGCGCCGTCGCCTGATCATCGGTAATGTTCGGCGCGAACATGTAGCAGGTGCCGCCCGCCAGCGCATAGCGTCCCGCGTCGCCCGCCGGGAACGGAATCAGCGCGAAGTCCTCCACCGGCAGACCCTTGTTGGAGGTCGGCTGGTCAACCGAGTCATCCGCCGCGAAGTTCATCGCCGCTTCGCCCGTGCCCAGCAGAGAATGCGCGCCCGCCCAGTCGGTCGTGGTCGCGTCGGCATTGAGGATGTTGTACTTCCAGCGCAGGTCGCGGATGTACTCCATCGCCGCCACGCACTCGTCGGATGTGAAGTTGCACACCCAGCGGCCGTCTTCATCCTGATATTCCAGCGCGTTTTCGCCCACGCAGCCGAAATTCCACGCGATATTGGTGAACAGCCAGCCGCCATACGTCTCGCTCGCCGGGAATACCAGCCCCGCCTTGCCCGTCTTTTCGCGGATAATCTGACCGTATTCCGCCACTTCCTGCAAGGTCTTGGGGTAAATCGGCAGACCTTCCTCGTCCACCAGCCCCGCCTCGCGGAACAGGGCGACATTGATGTGCATACCCAGCACATAGCCGTCGCGCGGCAGACCGTAGATGCGGCCGTTCTCGTCGGACAGCATTTCGAGGTACGACGGGCTGAACTCATTCAGCACGCCCGCGCGCTCCAGCGCATCGGTCACGTCGCCGACAAGATGCTGGCTGATCAGCAGCTGCGGGTCGGTAAACGGCGGCTGGAAGATGCTCGGCGCCGTGCCGCCCTTCGCCATCGGAACGTAGCTGCTCAGGGTATAGGAGTAGTAATCCGGCACCAGCGTCACGTTCGGGTACTGCTTCTTCATCGTTTCGCGGTAGCTCTCAAAGAGCGCCTTTTCCGCCTCCGCCGCCGTATCCGCGGGCCAGTTACCCAGCGTAATCGTGCAGGTCAAGTCCGCATCAACGACCTCTTCCGCCATCGCCAGCGGCAGCGCGCCCAGCATCAGGCACAGCACCAGCAGCATGGAAACCAATTTCATCGACCCTCTCATGGGAAAACCTCCTTCACGAGTTCATGGCGTATTTTCGTTAGGTTTAACGCTCAACCTTGTCTCTATTATAGTGTATCAAGCCCATTTTGTCAATCCCGTTTCGAGATTTTTTTGAAAAGAAAAGGGGCTGCTTCGGAGAAGCTGTGTCCCCGAAGCAGCCGAAGGAATGTATTATTTACTTTCTTTGAAAACGACCATCAATCCCTGTGCATTTGCCCAGTCAATCACCTGCTGATTTTCCGCATCGCAGAGAATCACCGGATGGCAGCCGCTGAAGGCATCATCCGCCAACGTTTGCACACTGTTTGGGATAATGACCAGCCGCAGCAGCGAGCAGTCTGCAAAGGCGCGCTTTCCAATCGCAGTAACGCCCTCCGGAATATTCACCTGCTGCACCTGCCACATGCCGACAAAAGCTTCTTCCTCGATTGCCTTCAAATTTGCAGGCAGCTGCAGAATGTGATCCGACGCAATCACATAGCCGTTATCCAGCCATGTGCCGCAAATCTTGCAAACCATGTCACTTATCCGCCCATTTTCCGTCGATGTTGCAGGCTGCACCGTCTCAATGTACGGCGTATGCGGTATGTCGATGCGGCTCGTAACATAACTTTGTTCCGATTCCACATAGTTGTCCGCTGTCTGCGCAATGTAGAGAGCATATCCCAGGTCGCAGCGAAGCGCCGAGAGGTCAAGCGTAATTTCGCGTTTGCCGTCCGGGTAAAGTTCTGCACGATCCTCCACATAGAAGTGCGTTATAGGAGCACTCGATATGCCGTCTTGCGGCCAGAAAATCAAATCCAGCTGCGCATTCTCCGGGAAAATGTGCGAATCCGAAAGCGTCAGCGTCAGCTTGTTGTCCACCAGTTCCGAAACATCCAGGATGCGCGGCAGTTGACATTCCAGCACCAAGTCAAATTCCGTCGGTGCCAGCGTGTCAATGTACTGGCTCAGGGTCGGGGTAAAAGTCGCATGATAGACCTTTCTGCCAGTAATGGTCTGCTTCTTTTCTATATCTTCTCCCCTTTCTATGGTGAACAGCGCCACGGTTGCTTCTTCGGTGCTTTCCGTCAGCGTCAGTGTGCCATCCACATTCCAGTCGCACAGCATTGCCGTGTATTCCGGATCATCCAGCCGTACCTCCGCACCATACGGATAGAGCGTCTGCGTATTCACTGTCACTTGCGCATACTCACCCGTCAGATCGTCGCTGAGCCAGTAGCCGTTGTTTGTGCCGATGATGGTCGGCTCAAATTCGCCCTGCGCGTTCTGCCAGTCCAGCGTATCCATGTGCCGCCCTGCGAAGTCCAGCACATACGCATAGTGCGCATCCATCAGTTCCTCAATCGGCTGAACTTCCGCATACACCAGCTTTTTGCCCTCCGTGAAGGACGCAGATGCCTGCTCAACAACCTCCGCCTCAATATCCTTGGAGTACGCCTGATACAAGAAGGTCTGGTTGTAGTCGTCGCAGTCTTCCACCTTCGGATCATCCCCAAACGACAAGCGATACGTTTCTCGATTGAGCATGAAGTAGCGTGCTTTTCCGAAATGTTCCACAAATGCCGGGTGCGTAAAGTACCATTGCCCGTCAATTTGAATCATGTTCACGGCATCACCGTCAAAATACGAAACAAACACCGAGCTTTGATCACCAATGCCAACACCTTCGATGATGCCTTTCGCGTTGAAGTATATGCCATTGGTAACATTTGCCGCGTTCAGCAGTGCTTTGTATGCAAATGCCCAGCCCCAGCGCGTACCTTTACGCTGGACAAGCACCATTTTGCCGCTATATGTGTGCGGCAGCATGTCTGACAGCTTCGTTTCGCTGAGCATCCAGTCTACCAGCGCTTCTGCTTTCTGATAGTCGGTCATGTCATCCGTAATCACCTGCGCGACAATTTTTGCTGCCAGCTGGTCAGCCGTGCCGAGGTATTCTGCCGGAATCGACTCATCCAAATGCACAGGAATCTGATGCGCCAGCGCGTATTGATGCGCTGCGCTGCCCGACGGCGTGTAGAATTCCACAACCGCTTCGCTGAACGCATCATCCGCAATTTCCGTAACCGATGCCGGAATTTCCAGCAGCAGCATCGCGTTTCCAAATGCATTTGCGCCGATGCGCTCCAAGCCATCCGGCAGTTTCAGCGCTGCCAAAGCAACATTGCCGTGGAATGCCTGTGTGCCAATGCTGCGCACACCCTGCGGGATGGTAAGCGTCTGTATCCGCGTGGCCTGCGCAAACATCCCCTGCGGGATTTCCGTCAGTGCTTTCGGCAAATGCACGGACAGAATGGCATAATTCATCCACATCGGATTGATGCCGATTTGCTTCACGGTATCCGGGAAATACATGGACGTAACGGACGTGGAAGCAAACGCATAATCCCCGACCGTTTCCAGCGAATCGCCCAGAGAGAAGGACGGAATTGCTTTGCAGACGTTGAATGCCCGCTCGCCGATGTACTTCACATGCGGCAGAGAAACGCCCTTCTGCTCCGCCGACGGCGAAACGCGCTTCAGTTTCTTGCAGCCATCAAATGCATAGTCTGAAATTTCCGTCAAATTCGGCGAAATATTGATTTCCTCAATGTTTTCGCAGCTCGTGAAGGCATGTTCGCCAATGGACTGAATGAGCGCACCGCCGTTAATAGTTTGAAGCGCCTTGCAGCCGCAGAACGCACTGCTCTCGATGGTCGTAACAGTGCTGGCGAGCGTTGCTTCCGTCAGCTTTGTGCAGCCAGTGAACGCTTCACTGCCAATCGTTTCGACACCGGGTGCAACTGATACCTTTTCCAGATTTTCGCAAGCAGCGAATGCCCCGGTACCAATACGCTTTACATCTCCGGGAATGGTAATCGAGGTCAAACCGCTTTGACGGAATGCTGTTTCTCCAATTTCCGTTAGGCTTTCAGGCAATTCCACAGTTTGGAGCTTGCTCGCGTTCCAGAAGGCACTCTCCCCAATCTTCTTCAAGCCATTGGGGAGCGTCAGCGAACGGAGTTCTTCATTATAATAGAATGCCATGTCCGCGATTTCGGTCACATTCGCCGGGATAACAACTTCAGCAATCGGAACACTTCGGAATGCTTCTTTTCCGATCGTGGTCAACGCAGCCGGGAAGTTAACATCCTTCAAGGCAAAGCAGCGTGCAAACGCAAGGTCTCCTATGTTCGTTACCCCATCCGGCAGATGAATGCTTTCCAGCGACTTGCAGTTTGCAAATGCTTCATAGCCGATGCTCGTCACACTGTCCGGAATTTCAATAGTTCTCAGGGACGTACAGTCCTTAAAGCCATGCACGAACGTGATGTTCTTCGGCAAAACGACCGTAGTCAGGGACGTGCATTCCGTGAAGCATCCGCCTTCCATGCGGAAAACCTGCGGCGGCAGAATTACTGTCTCCAAATTTTCGCATCTTGCAAATGCCCACTCCATCAAGTCAAAGTCCGTCGATGTGATTTCCACAGACTTCAGCTGATGGCAATCAGTAAATGCAAAACTCCCAACGTGAAGACCCGGCTGCGAAAGTTTCAGCGATGTAATGCCGGAATTGTAGAATGCATTTCGTCCAATCAACTCTAATTTTTCCGGGAAGTTGATATCCGTTAGTGCTGTGCAGTTTTCAAAAGCATAAGAATCAATGACAGTGCAGCTTTCCGGCAGCGTGACGCTCGTTAAGCCTTTTCTGCCCTTGAACGCCCCTGCGCCAATTGTCGTGATGCCATCACGAACGGTTACATTTCCCGTAATCGACGCATTCACAAACAAGATGCTGTTGTCCTGCGTATCATATAAGATACCGTCTTCGGATACATAGCGCACAGAACCAAACGCTGTCGTTATCGTTTTCAGCTTGCTGGGCCACTCGCCGCTGATGTCCGCCAGCTTAGCAGGCAAGTGTAGAGTTTCCAGTGAACGACATCCTTCCACAACGCCGTTCATCATGTGGGTTAAACCACTCGGCAAATTCACGGTGCGTAAAGAGTAGCAGGTTGCAAATGTTCCCGACATAAATGTGATGCCTTCAGGCACGGTTATTTCTGTTAAGCTATCGCAGGAGCGGAATGCGCTGTCGCCCAAGCTCTTTAATCCTTCCGGCAGCACAACATTTTCCAGTTGTGTACAGTAGGCAAACGCCAAACCATCTATCGTTATCAGCCCTTCCGGGAAGGTAATTTCCTTCAGTTCCTTGCAGAACTGGAATGCGCAATTCCCAATTTTCTGCAAAGAATCCGGCAGTTGAACAGATGTTATCGCATGTTCCTTAAACACATCGTCGCCAATGCGCACCGTGCCGTCACGAATCACTACATCCCCCGACACATCCGGCAGAGCATAGCGCAGCGTCTTTGCAGGAATGTCGTAAAGCAATCCGTCCACCATCTCATAGGTTGGATTTCCTTCGGCTATAGACAGTGATGTCAGCGCTGAACAGCCTGAGATAAACGAGTCTCCAAGGCTGGTTACATTGACCGGTATCGTCAGTGACGTTAGACCAGAGTATTCAAATGCTTGCCATTCAATTGTTGTCAGCGTATCCGGCAATGTAATTTGTGTCAGTTTTGTGCAGCTGCTAAAAGCGCCTCGACCAATTTTCTCCACACCACCAAATGTGATTTCCTGTAAATACTGCTGTCCAGCGAAAGCAAAATCTGAAATTTTCTTTACGCTCTGCGGCAAACTCACACTCAACAGATTACCAGTATAGTTGCTTTGAAACGCCGATTCCCCAATTTCCACAATTCCTTCGCTGACAACAACGTGCGTCAGAATCGGGCTGCGGAGGTTTTCAATCGCATAGACAGGGTATCCGTCAATCACTGCCGGAACAACCGTCTCCGGCAGCGTGCCCGTATAGCCCGTAATATACGCTTTGTCCCCTTCAAGGCGATAGGTAAACGATGTGCTTTCACTGGCATAGCGCACCCCGTGTGCGCTCGCCCACAGCTGCACCGGGCTGCCATCCTGCACCACAAGGCACAGCGCATCATTCACTGCTTCAAATGCATGGTCGCCGATTGTCTCCACCTGCGTGCCGATGGTGATGCTGCGCAGATTCTGGCAGTAGGCAAACGCATAGTCCGCAATGGCGGTCACGTTTTCGTCAATCACCAAATCCGCTCCTGCGCGCCGTGCCGGATAGAGCAGCAGCGTTTTGCCCGCCGCGTCCATCAGGATGCCGTCACAAACCTGCAAATACACACTTTCCGCTTCCACGCGCACTTCTTGCAGGTACTTGCAGTTTGCAAAGGCGTTTTCCGCAGTACCGACCACGGGCAGCCCGTTATGCACAGCCGGAAGCACCAGCAGCACTGCGTTTTCATCGCAGCCGCTGACAAGATAGCCATCCTGCGCGGCATTGAGCGTGTAGGAAATTTCCTGATCCGCCGCGGCAAAATTCACGCCCTGTGACGTGGCTGCTTTTTCAGCGGCAGACCCCTTCCAGCCGCGGATGGTCAGATTCTCGCAGTTCGCAAAAGCATCCGCCGCGATTTCCTCCACGTCCGGCCAGAGCAGGATGTCCGTCAGCGCACTGCATCCCTCAAAAGCGGCACTTTCAATTCGCCGCACCGTGCGCGGCAAAGTCACATTGGTTAGGCTTTCATTGCCGCTGAATGCCCTTGCGCCAATTTCCACAATGCCGTCCGTCAGTTCGATTTGGGTCAGCGCAGTGCAGTGCTCAAACGTGCTCGCCGGGATTTTCGTCAACGCGGCGTCCCACTGAACTTCCCGCAGGGCGGCACAGTTCATCCATGCGCCGTTGCCCAGCGTCGTGACGCTCTTGGGCAGCTTCAGCGTCTGAATCCCAGTGCCAGAAAAAGCAGACGAACCAATCGTATTCAAATTTTCCGGCAGGACGATGCTTTCCAGCGTGCCAATGCCCGCAAACGCATACGCGCCGATTCTGGTCAGGCTTTCCGGGAAGATGATTTCCGTCAGGGCCGTATTTTCAAACGCATTTGCTTCTATGGTTTGCAGATACTTGCTCCATGTCACCGTTTTCAGCGACGTGCAGCCGCTGAACGCCGACGCGGAGACGGTATGGAGGCGCTCCGGCATCTGGAATTCCGTCAAGGAAACGTCATTCCGGAACGCCGCTGCACTCAGGCTCGTTACGCTGTCCGGAATATGCACACTTTCCAGCGCCGAGCAGTTCTGGAATGCCTTTGTGCCGATGCTCGACAGCGAATCATCAAACGACAGCGATTGCACTGCCGTGCAGCCTTCAAATGCCGATTCGCCAACAGACGTCACGCCCGTGAACGCATTGGGCGAAACAAGCGACGTGCAGCCCTTGAAGAATCGGTCAGGAATCGCCGTCAGCGTACCTTCACCGAAATTCACCGTCTTCAAGCCCGTTGCATTTTCAAACATGCCTGCCTGATAATCGCTGAAAATCGGCGAGAAAGTCAGCGTTTCCAGATAGCGCAGGTTTTTGAGTGCGCCATCATCAATCTGTGTCAGCGTTTCCGGCATGACAAAGCTTTGCTGCGGTGCGCTGGCAGCATAAGTCAGCAGCCGCGTGGCATCTGCCGTCATCAGCGCGCCCTGCTGCACCTGATAGTGCGTGTTGCCCTCCGGCAGCTGGAACTCCGTTAATTCCGTGCAGTCGCGGAAAGCATCAGCGCCAATCAGGGACAGCGATTTCGACAGCGGCATCGACGTCAGCGCAACACAGCCGTCAAAGGCTTCCGCGCCAATCATCGTAATATCGCCATCAATCTGAATGGATTCCAGTCTTTCACAGCCCTGAAATGCGCGATCCGGAATAACCGTCACACCAGACGGGATTTCCAATGATTTTATTTTATAGCAATACTGGAATGCGCCTTCCCCGATGGATTCGAGCTTTTCAGGCAGGCGACCATCGCCCCACGCCTTCCCCATATTCCAGCATCCAGCAAACGCATATTTTCCGATTTTTGTCACATTTTTACCAACACACTGCTCAACTCTACCAATAGACTGCTCAGCACTGTATTTATTCACCTCTCCATAGCCCCAGCAGTTTGTAAAAGCATAGTCCGGAATCTCTGTCAACGAATCAGGGATTTCCAAGAAGTGCATTTGCAAACATGCCGCAAATACGCCCTCGCCCATTTTCGTCAGCTTCTGCGGCATCCTAACCGAGTCCAAATAGGCACTGGCTGCAAATGCTTCCTTGCCAAAGGTAGTTACATTATCTGGAATGTAAAATTCTTTGCCGATGCCCGACGGCATATCATAAAACGCGCGGTCGCCGATCGTTGTAACCGGACACCCTTCAATTTCTTCTGGAATCAGCACTTTGCGGCGCAGAAGGTCTTTATTATATCCTGTAATCGTCGCTTCCCCACTCTGAATCTCATAGGTATAGTACTCTGCCGGGTCTGCAACAACCACATATGCAAATAGATATTCGTATTCATTTAAGTGCAATTGAATACGCACCATTTCATTGGCAGACAGTGAAATGCTGCCTTTTCCATCCCATTCGACATGGATTCCCGTTGGCTCATAGGTATAGCTTTCCATGTGACTCTCACCATATTCGCCATCATAGAGAGTAGCGCTACGACCATTCGTATAGCAAAAATACCATAGCCATTCCTCTTTTGTCACAACATAATCTTCTGGAACATCGTAGGTAAAGTGGATTGTTTCCCCCGGCTGGGCAAAAATGACAGTCCGATCGTTCCAATCCATTTTCGCTTCCTTTGTCTCCGCGCAAGCAACTGTCGTTGCCAGCGCAAAAAGAAGCAAGAACAGTCCGAATGTGACCTTCCAACGTTTCATGTGCAATTCTCCTCCATCCGCTTTTTCCCTGTTGCAAACTGCCAGTTTTCCATATTTATTATACGCAGGTTTTCCCAGCTTGTCAACATGATTGGTAATCGTTTCTTGACAATTTTTTCTGAATATAGTATTGGCATCTTATTGATTTGACGGTGCATGGCATAGCATTCGATTTGGTTTCTGTATTTTTCCTTAATTTTCTTGATTCTGCTATTGACTTTTTCTTGAAATTGCTGTATGCTGGAAATCGAGAAAGGGGTTGATACGCATGAAATCCAAGAAACTTTTGACGATTACGCTGACCAGTCTGCTGATCGGAAGCTGTCTGGTCCTACCCGCACTGGCGGACAGCGCGGACGCTCCAAGCGGCGGAAATGTCGCGACTTACGAAATTTCCGCAAACGTAAAACGCATTGATGAATATGCGTTTGCAAACAGCACGAGCCTTGTCAGCGTGAAAATTCCTGATTCTGTAACTGCCATCGGGGATTACGCCTTCTCGGGCTGCACGAGCCTGAAAGAGATCACGATTCCCAGCAGCGTGACAGAGATTGGCGCGCACGCATTCGATGGATGCACGGCGCTGGTAAAGTTGCAGGGGCTGGAGAATGTGACAAATCTCAGCGACTTCACGTTCTATAACTGCATTTCACTGCAAGATGTTGGAGATTTGACTTCTTTGACGAGCATTGGCGAATCTGCTTTTGCAGGCTGCAAATCACTGACGCAGCTCGGTGATATGCCCCATCTGAAAAGTATCGGCGCGTCTGCTTTTTCATACAGTATCAGTTGGGACGATGGAACAGAACAATATTGCGATTCACTGAAGCGTATTGGCGACATTTCTAATGTCGAACAAATCGGTGATTCAGCCTTTTTCAGCTGCGCGTCTTTAGCAGAAATCGGAAGTTTGCAGCATGTCACAACAATTGGGGATTGGGCTTTTGGGTATTGCACTTCACTCAAAGAAATCAGCAGCTTAGACAATATTAAAAAGATTGGAAGATGGGCTTTCTACGATTGTCAGTTGAATACGCTTGAAATCGGAGGAAATGACGTCCACATTGGGGCGGAAGCATTTTTCAGTTGCAATTCTCTTGCAAGCATTGAGGGCTTAAGCAACGTAACAAGCATCGGCAGCGGTGCTTTCGAGTCCTGCGCCATGACCACCATTAGCGGTCTAACGAACATTTCTGCCATTCCGGATAGCGCATTTGCCAGCTGTTTCAATCTGCAAAGCGTAGAAGGTTTGGAGAATGTGACGAGCATTGGCGCATACGCATTCTCCAGATGCTATGCGTTGGAAACACTTGATATCACCGATAATGTAACCACTATTGGTGCTTACGCTTTCAGAGATTGTGAATCGCTCACATCCATGGAGCATTTGAGCAATGTAACAAGTATTGGCAATAGTGCTTTTGTAGGCTGCACCTCCTTGGTTCGGGTTGGTGATATGCCCCATTTGGAAAGCATCGGCGACTCTGCCTTTGGGGTTTCCAGCCGTTGGATTCCGGACGAAGGCATGTCAAAAGACTATGCCTGTGCGTCACTGGAAAGCATCGGAGATCTCAGCAGCGTTACTTCCATCGGCGAAAACGCCTTCTATCAGTGCACTTCGCTGAAAACCGTCGGCAGTCTCAGCAGCGTTACTTTCATCGGCGCAAATGCGTTCAAGCAGTGTACTTCCCTGCAAAGCATCGGGGAACTCGGCAATGTTACACGCATCGCGTATGGTGCCTTCTACGGCTGTGAATCACTGACCAGCATTAGCGGCTTGGAAAAGCTGACCGTCTTGAATCGAGAGACATTCCGCAATTGCAAATCGCTGAAAACCGTTGGTGATTTAAGCAGTGTGACAAGCATCAGCGACAAGGTGTTTGATGGCTGCACTGCGCTAACCACGGTTGGCGATTTACGCAGCTTGAAGGCTGTTCCTGACAAGCTGTTCTACTGTTTGAAGGATCTTCTTTCAGTCGGCGATTTAAGCAGCGCTACCAGCATTGGGAAAGATGCATTCTATGGCTGCAGCAAACTGGCGAGTATCGGGGACATGTCCAACGTCCGCACCATCGGCGAATATGCGTTTTCTAATTGCAAAGCATTGACCAGCCTTCCTGAACTGCCCCGGCTGAATAGCATCGGCAGCAGTGCATTCGCTGGCTGCACCGCTTTAACCAGCGTCGGGAATCTGACCAATGTCACAACACTCGGCACTTGTGCCTTCAATAGCTGCAAAGCGCTGAAAACCATTGGCGATTTAAGCAAAGTCACATCCATCGGATATTCCACCTTTGGCTTCTGCACCGCATTAGAGAGCGTAGGCAACATGAGCAGCGTAACTTCGATTGATTCTTACGCATTTGAAGGCTGCTCTTCGCTTGTTCGTGTCGGCAACATGAGTAATGTCGAATCCATTGATTCTAACGGTTTTGTGAATTGCAGCGCCTTGGAACACGTTGATGAACTTGACAAGATTACCAGCATCGGTCAGTATGCATTTATGGGCTGTACTGCACTGAAGAGTATCGGTTCCCTGCACAACTTGGAAACTATCGGGAAAGGTGCTTTTAACGGCTGCAGTGCACTGGAGCATGTTGATGATTTGTACAGCTTGACGCGCTTGGAATCCGGAGCCTTTGCACACTGTGCATCGTTGGTCAGCGTTGACTGTTCTGACAAATTAACATTCATTGGAGATAATGCATTTTTCAACTGCGCATTGCTTGTCAGCATCGGTGATTTAGGCAGCGTTACAACCATCGAATATTATGCTTTTGCTGGATGCTCCAGTTTGGAACGTCTTGAACACTTAGATAATCTGGTGAGCCTTGGCGAGGGCGTATTTGGGTACGGCAGCCATTATACAGGCTGTATCTCGCTGAAATCAATCGGCGATATGCCCAAATTGGAGTCAATGGGGCAAAAGTGTTTCGTCAGCTGCACCACACTGGAAACCGTCGGTGATTTAAGCAGCCTGAAGGAGATTCCATATGAGGCGTTTGATGGCTGCACCTCTTTGGTAAGCATCGGCGATTTGAACAATGTTGAGTCCATCGCTAATGAAGCTTTTTCAAATTGCAGCGCCTTGGAACACGTTGATAAACTTGACAAGATTACCAGCATCGGTCAGAATGCGTTTAAGGGCTGTACTGCACTGAAGAGCATCGGTTCCCTGCACAACTTGGAAACTATCGGGCAAGGTGCTTTTAGCGGCTGCAGTGCACTGGAGCATGTTGATGATTTGTACAGCTTGACGCGCTTGGAATACGATGTTTTCTCACACTGTGTATCGTTAATCAGCGTTGACTGTTCTGACAAACTAACCGCCATTGGGAGTAGTGCATTCTTTGGCTGCAAAGCGCTTGTCAGCATTGGTGATTTAAGCAATGTTACAAGCATTGAAAGTTCTGTCTTTAGGGGCTGCATCGCGCTGAAATCAATCGGCAATATGCCTAAATTGGAATCAATTGGGATGCAGTGTTTCATGGGATGCACTGCGCTGGAAACCGTCGGTGATTTAAGCAGCCTGAAAGAGATTCCCTCTGAGACGTTTGATGGCTGCACCTCTTTGGTAAGCATCGGCGATTTGAGCAACGTAACCATTATCGGATCATACGGGTTCAACCAATGCAAAAAGTTGACCTCAATTCCGAATCTGGGCAGTTTGGAAAGGGTCGATCAATTTGCCTTCTCCGGATGCGAGTCGCTTGCATTGCTGGGCAATCTTCGCAAGCTAACGAGTTTTGGCAACTCGCCTTTCGTTAACAGCCCTTTCCATAACTGTCCGAACCTTGTCCTGGAAGTCCTGCCGGACTCCGCCGCTGAGCAGTACGCAAAGGATTACAATATGCAGTACACCTACATTACGGAGTGATTCTCACATCGCTTGGTTCTTCGCGGAATCTTGGGGCAACCAACAAGATTCCGTGAAGAGCCTTTTTTGCACCTTTTCGTCCACATCCACATCCATGTTGATATGTGCCGTTGGATTTCTCAGAACTAAGAGGCATACCATTTCGACTGTTGCTTCATTTTCCAAGGAAAGTTCTTTCACTTTCTGACCGCTCACTGGAACAGGGAATGCAAACACCATATTCCTGATGCAGCTGCCGTCCTTCTGCTTTTCCAGGTACAGACCAATGCCCAGCCACAAGTACGCACAATTGATTACTGGGGCACAAGAAGCAACACAGCTCACCTGAAAGTAACTGCTTGAAAATTAGAGTGCACTGTATTATAATTTAGATGTAACATTATAATTTGAACTATTGGGGGTGCTGCGATGCTGACAAAAGAAGAAATGCCCGCTTGCCCGGTAGCAACTACCGTGGCGCTGATTGGAAGCAAGTGGAAGTTGCTTATCATACGAAATCTGCTGGCCCGTCCGTGGCGGTTCAATGAACTGAAAAAGGACTTGGAGGGAATCAGCCAGAAGGTGCTGACAGACAGCCTGCACTCGATGGAAGCCGATGGTATCATCACCCGCACGGTTTATCCCGAAGTGCCGCCGAGGGTGGAATATTCGCTGACGGAACTCGGCAAAAGCCTGAAACCCATTTTGGATTCCATGCGGGCGTGGGGCGAAGCATACAAGGCTAAACAGTAAAAAACCCGAAGCAGTACCTTTCCAGTGCTGCTCCGGGTTTTCCTTATGTTGATGTTAAATCATTTCCAAATGCTTCAATCTCGATATGTTTTCCCCTCTTGAAGTTTGGACAATGCACAAACCGTCTCCGACATATCCGTTTCGTCCCAACAAAGTCCGCTGATCTCCGAGCCCTTGAAATACACGGGAAAACGGAACTCGATGCGCTTCACGAT
>ULUB01054646.1_pt1 | contig 24567 bp, 15 predicted proteins | sample 1958111 | NCBI WGS metagenome assembly ULUB01 (sample SAMEA4835749, study PRJEB28245) | human gut metagenome | biome: gut microbiome; material: fecal sample | place: Denmark | collected 2008
TGGTGCATTCCAAGATGCAAAATGCGGAAGTAAGTTTAGCATTTCTTACCAACGCTCAGCAAAAATCTATTCAGAAAATGGAAAATACAGATATATGGGTGTACTTTCCAACCAAGGATAGAACTGGATTACCATGTCTTTTGCATGGTTCATTTGAAACAGCAGTATCAAGAGAAAAGCTAATGAGACCTTCAGAATTTAATAATGTGTTGTTAAGAGCAGCAGTTGAGCTGTTTGCTGAGGTTGTATTAGATTTTAAGAGAAGAGAATTGATTACGCAGAGTTTTATTCGTCAAGTTCTGATACCTGCATTTGGTGATGATACCTTACCGGGCTTGAAGAATGTAATCACAAAATTGTTCATGGAAAATGACTTAATTCCAAATCGTTTAGGTAAGTTATCTGGTTGCAATGATATATGTATAGCAGTACCGTTCGATTTGGTAGATCTTTCTCAAAATACATTTTTAAAGGAAACATTTACAACAGATAAAGAATATCTGCTTATTAACGATGAAAAATCGGCTGGATTCTCAGAATATTATAGTTGGTTAAAACTTGATTTGAAAGTTCCTGTATTTTCAATGGATGTATGGGCGCATAGAGTTGAGGAGAATTTTAAGAATATTGGTGATATTGCTAACTTTGATGTTATGAGAGACTTATATGAGTTTTTGGATGAATACAAGTTGTCAGAGTATACAAAAGATTTCAAAATAGCAAGAAAGAAGAGTCTCTATGAAGAAGATATTCAGGCTTTTGTAAGAAAAGCATGGCCAATATTGCGATTAGCAAGGATATTGATAAATGCTGAAGGTAGGTTTGTAGAAGCATACAATGAAAAGGAAGAACCTCAGGTATATTTAAGTTCAACGAGCGAGTACCATAAAATTGCAAAAAATGCTATTGTGCTTTCCTTTATAACAGACGATTATAAGCCTCTATTGGAGGATAGTTTTGGGATTAGGGAGTTTGATAACTTTGAATATGTTAAAGGAAAGGTTCTTGTAAAGTATTCCCATTTGCCGAAAGAAGTTCAAGTAACAAAAGCCTTTGAAAAAGAATATATTGATGATATTTTACAGATTTGTCGTTTGATGGTAAGTGTATCATATATGCATGAAGTGCAAGAATTGATTGCAGACAGATGTATCATTTTAGCAAAAGATTCTAGTGGAATAACAAAGTTGATGAGACCGGATGATGTATATTGTGAGAAATCTATTGAGGGTGCTGATATGCGGGTGTATTACTCAGGGTTAGGAAAGGATATTGCATATTTAGATGAAGAGTTTTACAAGGAAAGAGGAATTAGTACCAGTAGTATTATGCAGTTGGGAATACATGTGACCCCTGTAGTGGAAGGTCCTCGTAATGGAAATGGAATAAAGGCAGTTGGAGATTTCAGACCTTATTTGGAAATTAATTTTCTAAGGAAAAATATCGGATATATTCAAGATAACACAAGTAGTGAGCTTGCAAAGAAAAAATCTGCTTGTATCTTAAAAATTGCACTTGCGAATGCTACAAAACTTTCAGGAAAAGTACTAGTTGGAACGGATGATTCTTTCGAGACAAAAGAAGGTATTTGTAAGGCATTAGAGCAACTTCGAGGAGATGATTGGTTATACGCGGATGGTACACTTCAGTACATAGAAGATATATCTAAAAATCAACTTGATAAGAAGATTTATCAAGAGATAGTTTTGTCACAATATGGTGATGAGTGTCGATTGCTTGGTTTTTCTATTGACGAAACGGAAAGAACATTTGATGAAATTGACAATCTGGACAAGGATTCAAAGCAACAACTTTTGACAAAGCTGGCGAAAGAATTGGGAGTAGAAATTACTGTCAGAGAGAGAGATGGAGATAGTACGGTATTTGATCCGGATGATTTTGATATGAATGAGTTCCCGGTTCGCTATGTTGTAAATAGAGAACGACTGGAGCGTTATGTGGAAAATCAGTTTTACACTGCAGATCCGGTTAGATATAAAGAGGTTATTGTACGCCAAAAAGTATCTGGTAATAGGAATTTGACACGTGCATATCTGAAAGGAATGTATACAAATCAGTTTGGAAGAATTATATGTCAAAGTTGCAAACGCACTATGGGAGAAAATGAGATTTATGCAGTTTCAATTGCAAACTTTTGTATTGACATGGAACAGCTTAATTTGTGCCTTTGTCCCAATTGTTATCATAAATATGAATCAATTAAAAAAACACGTAGTGATGAGTATAAAGAAAGTGTTAAACGAGCAATGGAAAATGCTGCTATTTCATTGAAAGAACCTTATTATAAGGTTTCTGCAAGTAAAGAGATGTCTTTATATTTTACGCAGACGCATTTGGCAGAAATCCAAAACATTTTGCAATTACTTGACAAATATGGTGTACCAATGAAAGCAATAGATGTGCCGAGTAATATGGGAGATACACCGATTGTAGGTGGAAAACTAGATGAGATTGTTGTGCATGATGGAGAAATGATTGAATATGAAACGATGGAAGATATGAAAAAACATCGTGTTGAATTAGATATTGATAGGTATAAATTGCATAAGGTAATGGATGGAAGACCTATAGGAGTAGTGTTCGAGTATGAGGGTAAGAAATACCGTATTACTCAAAAGTTATAGTAATTATTGGATTGGAGGAGATAGAATGGCTCAGCATATATCAGTAAGAGTTCCATGGCATGATAATGGATGGAACGGCACAGTTTGTAATCAACCAGTATGTAATAGTTCATGTTTAAAGCTTTCTAATATATATGAAAATAGAAAAGATGATGTAGAGGAATCAATATGTGGTCAATGTATGGCGGGGCATGAAAAAGATTTACCATGTATAGGGGAGGGTTCTGCATTTATGTCATGTGAGGAATTGGTAAAAACAACAATTCATCCATATAAGAAATATTATTCTCCATTACATCAGCATTTTTTGGAGACTGATATTACATATCCACCATACTCTTTTGTTGCAAAACCGTTTGCATGGATGATGAAGGATAGAATTGAAACGATTTGTGAGGATTATGGAATTGCTTTTGATAGCAATAAAGAACCAGTTTTATCTTGGAACACAAACTGGGTACAGGAGGCAAGTAATCATAGAGCTATTTTTGATTACTTTTATGGCGATATAGTACCCAATGAGTCGCTTTGTATTGCCTATGCAAAGCAAGTACCATTTATAGAGGATAATAGGCGTGTAGTTGTTGCAATGGGGCATGTAAAGAACATAATACCTGCGGTTGAACATAATCATACTGATGAAGGAACATTGCGTTCAATGACATGGGAAACTATGATATGCCATTCTATACGTGAGGATCACAAGGATGGTTTTGTTATTCCGTATAAAGAAATGATGGAATATGCAGAGCAGCATCCAGAATTTGATATGGCAGATATTACTGTTTTTGCCCCTGAGGATTTCTTTGAACAGTTTTCATATGCTACAGAGCATGTGGATTATGATGCAGTTATTGATGTGATTTTGTCTTGTATCAAAGCATTTGAAATCATTAACAATTGCTTAGACGAAGATTACAGTAACGTACTTGAATGGTTAAACAATCAACTTGCACAGGTATGGGAAGATAGGGGGGCTTTTCCTGGACTAGGTGCTATGTTATGTGCAATGGGAATTCCAATGGGAATTTTAATTGCAAAGAATATCAAAGAAGAACTGTTGGAAGTAAATGAGGACATTTGGCAGTATCTTGATAAAGTAATACAAACACCGCAAAAATATTTGCCTATGAATTTGTCAGAGAAAATTACACCAATCATCCAGACTACGTGGAAAAATTTATCAGAGGAAAGAAAAGAGTTATTTCAACTGCTGTCCCGCTATTCGTTATCTATTAATCAGGCAAGTATGCTTTTTAATGCGAATGAAAGAGAGAAATATGGTCTTAAATGTACGGATAAGGAAATCATTGAGAACCCTTATATTGTATATGAGTTGACTCGATTAAAGAATGATGAGTATTATATATCAGTTAAAAAAGTTGATAGGGCAGTATTTCCTGTGGCTTCAATTATGGAAAAATATCCGGTACCAAAGCCATCGAGATTGACATCTGATAATGACCAGAGAAGAATTCGAGCAATTTCTGTGGCTGTATTAGAACAGGAAGCATTGAATGGTCATACCATTATGCCAAGGGATCTTTTGATTAATAAGGTTAATGACCTTATTTTAGAACCAGCATGTCATGTGACTACGGATATTATGAAAGCCATTCAGAAGTTCAATGATCCGTTGATTATGGAACGGGAAATGAAGGATGGTACAGAGTATTATAAATTAGTCCGTATCAATGAATATGATGAGATAATTGAAAAGCGAGTAAGAAAACGATTGAATGCTACTCCGCATGAGATAAAAGCGGATTGGCGTAAGTTGCTTGATGCTTATTTAGAGAATATGGGAGTATCTGGTGAGATTACTCCGAAGGAAGAACAAGCAAGACAAGAAAAGTCTGCTTGTTTAGAGGTATTGGCAAAATCAAGAATATCTGTGCTTGTAGGTGATGCAGGAACAGGAAAAACGACTGTATTAGCAGCATTATGTACGGAACCAACGATAAAAGCTGGCGGAGTATTATTGTTGGCACCAACAGGGAAAGCAACCGTTAGACTTCTGGAAAGTATGGAAAAAAATGGAAATTCTTTTGATGCTTTGAATGTTGCACAGTTTTTAGCAAGAAGTAATCGATTCAATTTTTTTGATATGCGATATTGTTTATCTGATAACAAATTTGTTGACACGCACGAGACGGTTATTATTGACGAAGCATCTATGTTAACCGAGGAAATGTTTGGAGCAATGATGCAGGCTCTTAGTAAGGCAAAGCGTATTATTTTCGTTGGAGATCCTAATCAGCTTCCACCGATTGGTGCAGGAAGACCATTTGTAGATTTGGTGCATCTTTTACGACAGGATTTACCTGTAAATGTATTTCCTAAAGTGTGTAAATCATATGGAGAACTGACAGTTAATCGTAGACAGGCATCAGAGGAGGAGCGTGCAGATGTAAGATTGTCTAGACAGTTTACAGACGGAATTGCAGATGACGATGATGTTGTGAGTCAGATTATGCTTGGAGATAACGAGCATATTCGATTTGAACAGTGGCAGACAAAGGAAGAATTGGAACAAAAGCTATTGTCAATATTAACTGAGATTACAGGCATGAAGGATGCAGATGACATAGATGGATTTAATGCTTCTTTAGGAGGGGAAAAGTCAGACTATGTTACATTTTTCAACGTGGGAAGTGCAAAGTTTTCCAGTGATTGGCAGATATTGGCTCCGGTTCGCAATATGCCGCAAGGTGTAATGTACATGAATCGTTTCATTCATGAGAGATTCCGTGAAAAGAATATTGGACTATCTGGTAAAGTTGGGAAAAACAAAAGGATACCAAAAGCGTTAGGACCAGAAAAAATCGTATACGGAGATAAGGTAATCAATGTAATAAATGGCAACAAAGATGCATTTCCAACTGATAATGCAAAGAATTATGTGGCGAATGGAGAAATAGGTATTGCATGTAACAGTTATAGCAGCAAGAATCCCAATGATTATTTGCATATTGAATTTTCAACTCAACCAGGGGTTACATATTCTTATACAAAAAAGGATTTTGATGAAGAATCAGGAACAGCATGTTTAGAATTAGCATATGCATTAACTGTGCATAAGGCACAGGGAAGCCAATTTAAAAATGTAATTTTAGTTTTGGCAGAGCCTTGTCGTATTATTTCAAAAGAAATGCTTTATACGGCGTTAACTAGACAATTTCAAAAAGTTATCATTTTGTATAATCAGGAACCACATGAACTTTTGAAATATTCTTCAGAGGAATATTCGGATATTTCGAGAAGATTTACAGATTTGTTTGCTGAAGTATTTTTGGATGAAAGTAGAGACTATAGACCTAAGATTGTCAAAGTGGGGGATAAGTTCTATGAAGAACGCTTGATACACCATACGATTGAAGGAGAAATGGTTCGTTCTAAATCAGAGGTTATTATTGCAAATTGCTTGCATTATAATGGATTGGAATATGAATACGAATCAGTTCTTGAACTTGAACCAGGTAAACCGTTGAGACCAGACTTTAAGGTTATAGATGGGGATACTGGGAATATATGGTATTGGGAGCACTGTGGAATGATGACTGATCCGAAATATGTCAAACGTTGGGAAGACAAAAAGAAATTTTATGAGAAACACGGAATTGTTGAAGAAAAGAATCTTATAGTTACGTATGATGAAGAAAATGGTGGATTAGATTCTGAATATATTGATAGGTTGATTAAAGATATTTTTGATATATAAGTAAGTGCTTCAAAACAAGGCGTCTATCCATTTCAACATTCATCTGTTAAGCTATCTTCAAATTAAACAGGAAGGAGTGTTGCTTATGGATGAAGAAAAAACTACACTTTGGAAACAGAACATGTTGTCTTTTCAATCCAGCGGATTATCCATTAAGAGATGGCGTAATGAAAATCATATTGCGTCGCCTACGTTTTATTATTGGAGAGCACATCTGGAGAATGAAGACGTCGTAGAACAGCCAACATTTGTTGAAGTGAAACCAACACAAGGGATTGTTTCAAACATATGAAAGAGAAAGCAATAAAAACATTGACTTTTGAAGGGAGTGAGACACTATGAAAAATAAATATTTTCCAGACGAAAAAATACAGATAAATGATTTGTATTTTATGTGTTATATGATTGAACGAGTAGCCAGACATATACACAAAAAAAATAAGTATGTTGTGAATACAATTGGAAAGGATGAATTATATCATTTAATTAGTTGTGCGAATGTACTTCATTGTGAAAATCCATTAAAAGTAGAAGAGGATTGGATCAATAACTATAACTTGAAGAGTAGTAATTATGATATAACAGATGTAGATAAGGAGTTGGCAACAATAATTCCTACACCTTTAGAGATTGGAGAAGTATATCAGCGGTTAATTATTGACACAATGACATCCAAGGAGAATTATGTGGAGGGAATACTTCGGGTTTATAATAATGATATTTGTGAAGTGATTGACAATTATAATGGAAGTGCCTTTTATGAGCCATATATAAGGGGAAAAGTTATATAGGAGAATAGGATGGAAGAGAATTTGACAATGAAGAAAATAGATGATGAACTGGACAATCTTTGCAAAAATGCTGTTGAATTGATTAATTATTCTAGAAGTGTTGTGCTAAAAGAGGTTAATCTACTTCAATTGATGACTTATTTTACTTTGGGAAAGTGGGTTGTTGAAGTACAGCAGGATGGAGAAAGTAGAGCCCAGTATGGAAAAAAAGTATTAATAACATTATCAGATGTGTTGAATAAAGAGTTTGGAAAAGGTTTTTCTGTTGCAACGTTAACGAACATTCGGAAATTTTACTTGACATATCAAGAACGAATTTCGGAAACAGCGGTTACGAAATTCGCTCTTGAAAAATCGCAACCACTGGTTACGAATTTTGAAAAAGAACCACCGTTTCATTTGTCTTGGTCCCATTACTTGATTTTAATGAGAATTGAAAATAAAGATGAAAGAAATTTTTATGAAATGCAGTCATTGAAAGAAGGATGGGGAAAAAGGGAGCTACAGAGACAATATGGAAGTTCTTTGTATGAGAGATTATTGCTTGGAAAGGATAAAGATAAAATCTTAGCAGCGTCTCAAAAGGGACAGATTGTAGAAAAACCAGGGGATATTGTAAAGGATCCGTATGTATTAGAATTTTTGGGTTTAGATGAAAAGGTAGATTTTTCTGAAACAGACCTGGAGAGTCGTTTGATTGACCATTTACAGGAATTTTTACTCGAACTAGGGACAGGTTTTACATTTGTGGCACGACAGAAACGTTTTACTTTTCAGGAAGATCATTTTAGGGTGGATCTTGTGTTTTATAATCGGCTGTTACAATGCTTTGTTTTGTTTGATTTGAAAACAGAAAAACTGAAACATCAAGATTTGGGGCAGATGCAGATGTATGTAAACTATTATGACCGCTATGAAAAACAGGAGTTTGAAAATCCGACAATTGGAATTCTGTTGTGCCCGGATAAAAATGATGCTGTTGTAGAATTGACACTTCCAGAAAATTCCAATATATATGCTTCAAAGTACCAGTTATATTTGCCAGATAAGCAACTGTTGCAGGAAAAAATGAAGGAATGGATGGAAGAAGAAACAGGTGGCGTGAATTGACAATTTATCAAAAATGCTACAGATAGCAAAAGACTGATATTTTAGGGTGAATTTTTATGGTTGGATGAGATTTGAAGCAAGGTACGATAACGGAATATAATCTTACGGAAGATCATATCTGGTCATTGTTTAATTTTGTATTGTCATGTTCAGCGTGCAATAGGGAAAAAAGCAACAAAGTACCAGCAAAGAATTTTCTTGTTCAAATTGAAGATAGAAATAGAAAAATTCAATTGTTGGATAATACGGTGATACAAACGGAATTTACTGGTTATACAGAAGAAATGATGGACAGAATGTGGAGTTCTGCGAAATTAAGTGGTTTTAAAGAGTATAAATAGGAAAGATAATTGAATTTTGTAGAAAACTGAAATCTGCAAGTGAAAATCGTTGAAATACCCTTTTTCACAGTTGACTTTTATTGTAAAATAGCATATAATTTTTTAGTAAAAATGGCTATGACAAAGAGAAGTAGTACAAATTATCGTTTCCAGTGAGCAAAGGATAGTGAGAACTTTGTAAAGTGAATTTGTATGAATAACACTTTCGAGCTGCAATCCGAACAATTTTTTTAGTAGGTGCGACGTAGTTGTGCGTTAAGCAACAGGTTTAAGACCAATGAGTGACTGTGAAACAGTAAATCGGGTGGTACCGCGGACATAGATAAGTTCGCCCTGAATACATTTAAGTATTCAGGGCGTTTTTTTACTTTATAGGGATATAGAGAGTTGACCACTTTGTTCTAAAGAAAGGAGATATAAAATGGAAACAAATACGAACAATCAGTATCGTAATCATATGTTGAATGAAATTACAGAAAAAGACGTTGACCAGACACTTCGTGTCTGTGGATGGGTAGAAAATATCCGTGACCATGGTGGAGTATCTTTTATTGACTTAAGAGATATGTATGGAGTATTGCAGGTTGTTATTCGTGATGCAGCTTTATTAGAGGGAATCAATAAAGAAGACTGTATTTCCGTAGAAGGTTTGATTGAGCATCGTGATGAAGAGACATACAACCCAAAGATTCCAACAGGAACCATTGAGTTAGATGCAAAGACTATTGATGTATTAGGAAAAGTATATACACAGCTTCCATTTGAAATTATGACATCAAAGGAAATTCGTGAGGATTTGCGTTTGAAATATCGTTACCTAGATTTGAGAAACAAAAAAGTAAAAGACAACATGATTTTCCGTTCGAATGTCATTAGTTTCTTACGTCAGAAAATGTCTGAAATGGGATTTTTGGAGATACAGACTCCAATTCTTTGTGCATCTTCTCCAGAGGGTGCAAGAGATTATATTGTTCCATCAAGAAAATACAAAGGAAAGTTTTATGCGTTGCCACAGGCACCACAGCAGTATAAACAGTTGTTAATGGTATCTGGTTTCGATAAGTATTTCCAGATTGCACCATGTTTCCGTGATGAGGATGCCAGAGCAGACCGTTCACCAGGTGAATTTTATCAGTTGGATTTTGAGATGAGTTTTGCAACACAGGAAGATGTATTCCGCGTGGGAGAAGCCGTTCTCACTGCAACATTTGAAAAATTTGCACCAGAGGGTGCGACTGTTACACAGGCACCATATCCTGTTATCAGTTATAAGCAGGCTATGTTAGAGTTTGGTTCTGATAAGCCAGACCTTAGAAATCCATTGCGTATTATTGATGTAACAGAATTTTTCCAGAGATGTACCTTTAAACCATTCCATAAGAAAACGGTTCGTGCCATTAAGGTACATGCAGATATGTCAAAAGGTTTCCATGAGAAACTTCTTAAATTTGCACAGTCAATTGGAATGGGCGGTTTAGGATATTTAGAGGTAAAAGAAGATTTATCTTACAAAGGACCAATTGATAAGTTTATTCCAGATGACATGAAAGTAGAAATGAGAGAGCTTGCAGGATTGGAAGTTGGAGATACGATTTTCTTTATTGCAGATACAGAGAAGAAAGCAGCCGATTATGCAGGACAGCTTCGAAACGAATTGGGAGCACGTTTGGATTTATTAGAGAAAAATGCATATCGTTTCTGTTTTGTAAATGATTTCCCAATGTACGAATATGACGAAGAGGAAAAGAAGATTATCTTTACACACAATCCATTCTCTATGCCACAGGGCGGATTAGAAGCTTTGGAAAACAAAGACCCTGAAGAAATTTTGGCATACCAGTATGATATTGTATGTAATGGTGTGGAATTATCTTCTGGAGCTGTGCGTAACCATGACCTTGCAATCATGGTAAAAGCTTTTGAAATTGCTGGTTATACAGAAGAAGACTTAAAAGAGAAATTTGGAGCATTATACAATGCATTCCAGTTTGGTGCACCACCACATGCAGGTATGGCACCTGGTATCGACCGTATGATTATGCTTCTTCGCGAAGAGGAAAATATTCGTGAGATTATTCCATTCCCAATGAATGGTAATGCACAGGATTTGATGTGTGGAGCACCAAACGAAGTGTCAGAACAGCAGCTTAGAGAAGTACACATTAAGGTGCGTCAGTAAGATGAAATATTATTTTGCCCCTATGGAGGGGATTACCACGTATTTGTATCGACAATTACATTGGAAATATTTTAAGGGTGTAGATGTATATTTTACACCCTTTCTTTCGCCTACCATGCATGGGCCGTTTACTCCAAAAGAGCGAAAGGATATATTGCCGGAAAATAATAAAGGCATTCCCACTGTGCCACAGATTCTAACAAATCATGCAGAATATTTTTATCAGGTAGCAAAAGAGTTAAAGGAATATGGCTATAAAGAAATTAATCTAAATCTTGGTTGCCCTTCCAATACGGTAGCAAAGAAATGTAAAGGCGCAGGTTTCTTAAGTGAAACTTATCGGTTGGAAACTTTTTTGGATGCTATTTTTGAAAACTCGCCCCTTCCCATTTCTATAAAAACGCGAATTGGACGTTATGAAGAAGGAGAGTGGGAAGAACTGTTGGAATTATACAATCGGTATCCAATCAAGGAGTTAATTGTACATCCGAGAGTACAACAGGATTTTTATAAAAAGCCGATTCATTGGGACTGTTTTTTGCAAAGTGCTAAAAGCATAAAAAGTCCATTATGTTATAATGGAGAACTTCATACAAAAGAAGAAATCAAGGCTTGTAAAGAAGCTTGTCCATCGATTCAAAATGTTATGATTGGCCGTGGGCTTCTCACAAATCCTTTTTTATTGGAGCAGGAGACGCTTACTTGGACGAAGGAACAAAAAAAGCGTTTTTGGCAATTTCATGATGAGTTGTTTGAAGCTTATTATGAGGAAATTGGAAATAATGCACTGTATAAGATGAAAGAATTGTGGATATATATGGGAAAATCTTTTCCTACGGTGGATAAAAGCGTAAAAAAAATAAGAAAAGCAAAAAAGTACGAAGAATATAAAATAGCGGTCGAACAGATTCAGGCGGTCTGTTTTCATTAGAAAAGAAAAGGTTATAAAAATACCGATTTCCAAAAATTAGAACAAAATCTAACGATTGGAGGTCGGTATTTTTATAAAAGAGCAAGAGTAGTATTAAAATATTATAATGGTAAATCTTGTAATTTTGACCAGGTGATAGCATGTCCCTTGGAATTGTGTTTGATAAAGTACAAGGCTTCATCTGCGTGTGTCAAAGCGTGTTCAATATCTGCCTGAGTGGTACCGCTGTATTCCGTAATACCGATGGAGCAGGAAAGACGTTTGTTTTCTGGAATTTCAATTTCTTTTTGTAACTGCTCTGAAATGGCAGCCTTACAACCATCTTGTATTTGCGCAAAAATCTGATTTGACAAGTCCAGTCCATAAGCTTCTGTTTTGTCAGGGAGAACCATGACAAATTCGTCACCGCCATAGCGGATTGTATAACCATCTTTACCAACGAGAGAGGTAAAAAGATTTGAAAAATGTACCAGAAGAAAATCCCCAATATCATGTCCAAAAGTGTCGTTATAATATTTAAAGTTATCCAAATCGATATAAAGGATTAGAATGGTTCTACCTTGCATCTGGCTAAGTTTATTAGCAATAATATCACTAAGGCCATGTCTGTTATACAGACCAGTTAAATAATCCGTCATAGAAACCCGCTCTAAAGTTTCGTTCATTTTGCGAATCATAATATTAGACTTTATTTGTTTAATGGCATCAATAAGCTGACTATAAGCAAATTTCAGTGTTACTAAATTTTCATCCGTAAGTGGTGTACGATTGTTTTTAAAATTTCGTTGTGCATTTACGTGAGAAAGTAAGACATATTCGACATCCCCATTTGAAATTGGGATGCCTAACATTGTTACCACACGATTTTTCCCGAAAAGTTCAATAATCGGCATAAACTGTAAAAAGTTTTTATCGGTACGATTGGTTAAAAAGCCACGTTTATACTGTCGGAAAAAGCGGAAAATATTATGCATTTGGTGTTCGGATAGACTAATATTACTGTTGTTAAATAGAACACATGAAGTATCTTTGTCCTGCTTTAGCATAATAGCATCGCTGAGACTGTAGCTTTTTTGCATGATGGTAATGGCGTTTTCCACCAATGTATTTATGTCGCTTTCTGCACGATTCAAATTTTCCTGCCAGATTGTCAGAAAGGCAATGTCCTTTTCACGATATTTTAGTTTATTTTTTGTGCCTTCATAATTGGCAAGTGTTAATAATTTATCAAACCATAAATCAGGTTCATTGAATGGAATAACTACTTTACTTGGAGTGTTTCCATTTTGAATAGCGATTAGTTTTTTTGCACATTGAAAAAAGCCCTCCCTTTTGTAATAAGTAATGGCGTTTTCAAATAGGGCAGTACGTGCTTCTAAATTACCGCATTTTTCATATAAGTTTGCCTGTGCAACGGTATAAAGAGAGTAAGTATAAAAAATAGTTCCAGGCAACATCCATAAAAACTTGTGTGAAAGTGTAAGTTCCTTCTGGCAAGCCGTAAAATTATTTTCATGTTCATATAAGAGAGCTTTTATATAGTGATACAAAAATAATTCTTCTTCCCAATAGGTGTAGTCCGTTTCTTCATCCTCTTCTAAAAATTGGCTCATGTTAAGTTCCATAATCCCAAGGAAATGATGGGTATTATAGTAATCCTGCAAGTGAAAATAGGACAGTGCAAGCATACCATAAAGTTTTGCAGAACTACATACCATAAGGTGTTGATAGTCTAAAGAAGCGAGCATTTTTTGTAAAATATCAATACAAGGAATGACAGCTTCATAATCCTCTACCACAAAATAGTTCATACTGATATTGTATAGTGCATCCATACAATCATCCGCCTTGCATTCGTTGGCAAGATTGTGTAGAGCATTTCGGAAATAGTAATCCGCTTTTGTATATTTTTCAAGAATGGTACAGTTATAGCCAATACCTAGAAACATATGTGCCTGTAGGACTTTATCAGAGCTGTTGACGGTGTCGATCCGTTTTTTGTGCATTTGATATACATATTCATGAAAACCTGCATCGGAGTACAGTATGATGTTTTTCATGTATGCCAGCATTAAAAAGTCAGTATTGCCAATTGCCTTTGCCAGTTGCACACCTTTTGTAAAATAAACAGAGTTTTCTCTGCCTTCTGCAATCGCTCGAATGGTGTCCTTGTCGTTTTCAAATCCCATAGTGTATAAATATGCCAGATGATTAAAAAATTTGTAAGTTTTACACTGTTCGACCAATTCATAAGGGATTGGAATACGGAAATCGCATAAAAATAAATCCTTCCAACCTCCAAATTGTGCCATGCAATAAATTAAGTTGGCACGAAAAACAGAAAAATCATCCCCATATTGTTCTGCGATTGAAATACAATTCAGATAGGAATTACGAATAATTTCCATATGACCAGAAGAAAACTGTGTTTTAATGGAAAGGTAATTATAGTCGTAGGCTACCTGAGGAGAAGTGACGTAAATACTTAAATTTGTAATTAATTTGCATGACAAAATTGCCGCTTCTGTATCGTCTTGACAAAGACTCAATAACGTATAGAGTTTTAATATCTTATAGGCATCCTCTTCAGGGAGAATACTTGGATTATGTTCAATCTTGTTATAAATATCAACGATATAATATTTCAAATCCTCCAACGCAAGTGTGTGGTACATATTGTATAAATGCGTAATATTCTGGAAGGTATGTGTGGTATCAAAGACATAATCTTCGGAGGAATGCATAATTGTGTCACTTTTAAAAGTATCAAGCTCCAGAGGAATTGTAGTTTCTTTGATATAAGAAAGTAAACGATTCCACTCGGTTTCAATATATGGTTTTGGATAATATGCATCATTATAAATAAGTATAAAATACAGATTAGGAATCCGTTTTTTTAAAATGGGCAATAAAATGGAAACACTGGAAAGTGGTGCCAAGTGAAAAGCAGATAGAATCAAAACAAGCTTGTGTTCAGAAGCGATATATTCAAATATGTGAATAATATCCGTAAAGAAATTGCTTCGTTCGAAATTCAATTCTGTATACATGATTTCTTCGGTACGGGTACAAGTACCGGTTTGAATGTAGCTGGAAAAAATTTCTCTATGCAGCGAATAAATGTGGCATGTTTTCAGAAAGTGTTCCAGAGACATATGATCCTGATAAAAATTAACATAAAAAAGACGAATCCAGTCTAAAAATGGTTCATAAGCTTCGTATAAAGAATCGGGCTGGTATTCGTGATAGACACAGGATGTATCCGTATCATTAGGAAGCAATTTCAAAAAGTCGGATTTGCTCGGTTGTTGAACATTATAATGTTTAATCACTAAAACTGGCTTTGACAGCGTTTTTATAAAGTTTTCTATCATTTGCTGGATATAGACATTGTATGCCATAAACCGAACTCCCCCTCTATTTGCATTATTGTAAATATGCGCAATAAAATACATAATTTTCCATATTGCTTTTTCTATTTTATCATAAAAAATAAAATAGGTAAACAAAATACTTCCATTTTGTAGAAAAATTCAGCATACTTGTGTATACTATAGTTACAATGCATAAAGCATAAATATGTAGTTTCACGTGGAAAGTTTCGTAGAAACAGCTACATAGGATATGCGATCAAATAAAAATTTGATACATAAAAGAGTAACAGAAAAAGAATGGAGGATGTAACATGGAAGGTTCGATGATAGGGAATGTAGTCGGGATTAGCTACTTTTTCCTGTATCAGATTTTAGGTGTTTTATTTGCAGGATTATTCCTGAAAAAGGAACGAAAAGAGTTTCAATTACTGATAGGAAGTATTACAGGAAGTGTGGCGTTACATTGGTTACCAACACTGACATCTCTTGTTATGGGCTTCACAGTGTTGAGTCATTGTGTAGGACTTGGAATTTTCATTTTGCTGTTTGTGGTTGTTATGTTTTTAAAGAAACCAAAGCAGGTTGTTTTTGGAGAGAATCAAAAGGGTGACGGCGTTTCTGCTAGTGTTAAAGCCTTTGGTCTGGAAATAAAAGAAGCTCCTGTGTATTGGATTTTGATGGGAGTAACCTTTTTGTTTTTTGTGGTGCTTTTAATGTCCCATACGATTGTACCAGAAAGTAATGGAGAAATCCGAACAGGACAATGTACATACGGTGATATGAATATGCATCTGGGATTTATAACAAGTATTGCAAATCAAAAGAATTTCCCACCGGATTATTCTATTTTGCCAGGAGTAAAACTTGCATATCCATTTTTGTGTGATAGCATTTCTTCCAGTGTGTATGTGTTTGGAAGTTCTTTACGAATTGCATATATACTTCCAATGTTAATTGCAATTTTGCAAGTATTTTTGGGATTTTATTGCTTAGGAAAAGTTGTTTTAAAAGATAAAATAAAATCATTGGTAGCTTGGGTTTGCTTCTTTTTTAATGGTGGTTTTGGATTTATTTACTTCCTTGATATGGTTATGAATAACAAAGAAAATTTTACCCGTATTTTTTCAGGCTTCTATACAACACCAACGAACTTGGTGGATAATAACGTACGTTGGTCCAATGTGATTGTGGATATGTTACTGCCACAAAGAGCTACCTTGTTTGGTTGGGCAGTTTTATTTGGAACATTAGCGTTATTGTATAGGGCGATGGAAGAGAAGAAGGTAAGATATTTTGTATTAGTTGCTGTATTTGGAGGCGCACTTCCACTTATACATACCCACTCCTTCCTAGCATTAGCTATGGTTTGTGTTGTATGGGTTACTGGGTATATGTATGAGATGGCAGGCGGAAATATGGAGCCACAAAATCGAATTGCCAAGTATTTAGTCCCTGGTGGTCTTGTGTTGATGAGTTTGCTTCAAATATGTACACCATTTAAGAATCATATAAAAAAGACTGGTTTTGCTATGGTTGGTTTGATTGTACTGGTTGCAGTGGTTGTGATTGTGTATTATCTCTACAAAGTTTGCAAACAGGGAAAATGGAAAGAATTATTTCAAACTTGGGGAGTGTTGTTGTGTATTGTACTTGTTCTTGCATTACCACAGCTCTTTAATTGGACATTCCAGCAGGTAGGAAGTGGAGAATCCCTTCGTGGATCGTTTAACTGGGCAAATGAGCAGGATCAATATATTTGGTTTTATATTAAAAATATCGGTTTAACTGCTTTGATTGCTATACCAGCGTTAATTTATGCGAAAAAGCGTAAATTCTTTATGGCAGCACCAGCGTTGCTTATTTGGTCGATTGCTGAATTTATGGTATTTCAGCCAAATGTATACGACAACAATAAGCTTCTTTATGTAGGATATATGTTACTTCTGTTCTTGTGTGCAGATTTCCTTGTAGACATTTTTAAGCATATTTATAGCTATAAAAAGCTCGGAGCAATTTGCTGTGCAATTGTTGTAATTGCAGTTTGTACAACATCTGGTATCCTGACTATGGGAAGAGAGTATGTTTCTGGAGAGGAATATGAACTGTATAGTGCAGATCAAGTTTCTTTATGCGACTATATTGAGAAAAATGTAAAAGCGGATGCGGTTATTTTGACGAATTGCAGACATAACAACGCAGTAGCATCCTTAACAGGAAGAAATATTGTGTGTGGTGCAGGAACCTTTTTGTATTATCATGGATTGAATTATCAGGAAAGAGAAGCACAGGTTGGACAAATGTACACAACACCGCTTCAGTGCCAGAATTTATTTGACGAATACAATGTTTCTTATGTTTTAATTGGACCCGATGAGAGAAGTTCCTTTAGCGTAGATGAGGCTTCTATCCAATCTATGGGTGAGTGTGTATTTAGTCAGAATGATGTGCAGCTATATAAGATTAAATAAGAAAAAATAGAAAATGAAAATAGTAGGATATAAGCACATGTAATGTGTTTAACGATTGAAAAAGGATTGCCAGATTGTGTAAAGTTAGTGATAACGAAAACACAAAATTGGCAATCCTTTTTTATATGTTAAATGTTATTGTAGTTTATACCCAACCCATATTTACAGCAATAGTACCAACTACATTGAGGGCAAGTCCCAATGCACACAAAGCCATATGTAGTGGATAAGTGTAGTCTGCTAGTGGTGCATCAATTTCTGGCTTATCTGTAGAACTAACATCAGATGGGGTATCCATATTGTTTTCTGTAACGATTGGTTCTATGGTTTCATCACTTTCCTCCAGATTTAGCATCGTATCCTCTTTTGGTACTGGTATTGGTTTCTTTTCCTTGCCTCCTGCAAATACAAGAATACTCCAATATAAATAAGGCAATACATCATTGATATAGCGATGTCCAAAATGAAACCCTCCCATAGTTCTGTGTGCACATAATCCTACGATATGAAGGATGATGATTGCTGGAAGAACAAAGGTAAAAATAAAACTAATCTGTTGCTTTTGTATCCAACTTCTAATCCAATAAATCAGATATGATACAAATAATGGAATTACCAAAAAGATACAATTTCCATCAAATTTGTAAAAATTGAGTAATCCATTTTCGCCCTTTGTTGGAAGGCGGAACAGGCTTTTTAAGTTATTGGCAATATAGCTTGTGTGGAATTGCCCGTTTTTTTCACGGGTAAATTCTGGAAGATAATTATGTCCAAATTCTATCGGATTTCCAAAACGTGCATAGTTTAAAATCATATAGGATAAGGCAATTAACAGTACAGGAATTGCCCAATAATATTTTTCTTTTATCATGGATAATAAAGTGCGTTCTGGTTTTTCTTTCTTTAAATTTTTATATAAGATATAAAATAAAATTGGGAAATATACAATCTGGAGTGGTCGACATCCAACGGAACATCCCCAAAAAAACAGACTGAACCCACCTTTATTTTCAAGGGCATAAAAGATTGCCATAAGAGATAAGGTCAGTGCAAAATTTTGTGCAATAAACCAAACACCTGCATCCAGTGTAATATATAATACATTTGTTCCTATGTATAAAAAGCTTGTCCAAAAGACAGCCTTGGCACCACAACCTAAATATTTCCAAGCAATGCGTAAGGCATAAGAGGAACCTAAAAGCATGGAAAAGAAGGCAATCCATCCTTCTGGTGTTTGTCTCCCTAAGATTGCAACAAAGGGAAGTAAGACATAAGAAGGAAAGGGAGGAAAGCTTACATAGAATTTATTGTTAAAAATGGCTAATTCCAAATATTCATAATTTTGTCCCAAATCTAGTCTGCCTTGTAGCCATGATTCTGCTTGAAGTAGGTAGGAATTGTAGGCATTTCCTGACCAGGGCCATTTTCCATTAAAAGCACCAACAACAAAATGTACTGCCAGGATAATGAGTAGAACACCCAGAAGGTCCATTGTTTGTTGGATTCGTTTTTGTTGATTGTTCATGATTAATGCTCCTTTCTAATTTGTAAAAATGTCAAAGTATTTGGCAGGAGGGTTAGAATACTTGCTTCCAGCATAGAAATGCCCACATATAGCAGGTAAAGAGCATGGAAAAGATGATAACTACACCAGTCCAAAGCTTTGGCTTTTTATCTAAAAACTCTGCCAGGATAAAGTAAAGTGGCAAAGCAACTGTCATATATCTGCCAGCACTTAAAAGCCAACTTGGCATATAATTCATAACCAAATACAACAGTAAAAAGCAGGTGTATTGTGGCTTATGTTTACGAACACCGTAAATCAAAACGATACAGGTGAAAGAGAATAAAACTAATTCAGGAATCCAAATTGCAATTTTAGTAAAATCGACACAGGAATTTGTCATAGCTAAATTCCAAATATTTTTTATCGTAGTTCCGAAATATTGTGCATGTTGTCCCCAGATTGCCTGCTGATATTCTAAAAACTTAAAAGGATCTCCCGTCACTCGGTAATTTTCCCATAAATAGATAAGTGGACCAAAAATCATAAGACACATCCACAAAAGCTTTGTTGCAAACAATTTGGTAAAGGATACTACCTTTTTCTCTTTTAAAAGAACAAGTGGTTTATAATATGCAAGCCACTCGATTGTTGCAGGTATGATTAAAAGGATTCCCTGCATACGTGAAAGTGTTGTAAGAAAACCAAAAAGTGCAGCAAGAGGCCATTTATGCTTCTTAATATAGTAAAAGCAAGCAGCACTCATAAAAAAGAAGGTACTTTCAGGCATCATACCACCAAGAAAGAAGGAAAAAGGAAAAATGGAAATCAGAATGATCGTTTTCCAAGCAATGGTTTTTCCGTATTCCAGCGATACAAAACCGAACAAGTAAATACAGCCTGCAATAAAACAAAGATAAGAGGCTGCTAATGCTGCAATTCCTTCATTTGCAATAAAGAGTAGGAAAAAGCGAATAAGCCAAGCATATAAAGGAAAAAATACGAGAGTTGAATACATGCCCTCTGTTTGATAGCCTTCATAGCCTACTGTGGCAATACGGATATAGTTATTTGCATCCCATTTAAGCCACTGCTCGACTACATTTCCAAATGCATAGCCATTCTCATTTGCATTGAAGAAAAAAAGCATAAGATAACTAAATAGAAGAATGAGTATACGAAATCCCGCTGCAAAGAAGAAAATCTTTACAAAATCAAGTTTGGTTGGCTGATAGGTTGGATAAGTGACTTGTTTTCTACCAAGAAAAGAAAGTTTAGATGAAAGAGTTGGCAAGAGACCACTTTCAACTAAAATTTGAATACCACATACAAGAAATAATCCCCAGATTATGACAGATGATATTACGTTAATTAGCATAGAATTTTCCTCCATTAAGTATTTTTGTTTGATAATAGATAAAAAGGTACCTATTAAACATAGGTACCAGAATCAAAAGAACCTTCTTTATAGTATCATGGATAGACAGAGATGTCAAAAATGAAAACAAGGAAAAGAAGATTATTTTTCCGCTTTTGACAAAGCTTTTTTTACTGCATCTAACAAAAGTGTTTGCGTGTATTTATTGTCCTCTGTCGTTGAGATATTTTCAATGGCAACATTATTGCACAGTTGCTTTTCAATATCTGTTAAGGTAGGCTCCAATAATGGGTACATGGCAGATACACTTTCGTCAATGTTTTCAAAAGAAACAGAATTTACATGACTTTCATCTACGACAACCTGAACATTGAGAAGTGTATCATTTAAAGAAAGTTCGGTCGTATATACACCAGGAGTATATTGGGCAGTATCCTTTCCTTTCTTTTCTTCTTTTCCATGGAACATGAATACAAATAAAAGAATAAAAAGAAATCCAAGACCGATTAGAATGCCAGTATAGATCAATTCCTTTCTTTGGAGTACAACAATTTTTGTTTTTGACAATGGGAAGCAACCTCCTTTCTTTATTATGAGTAATAGTGTGTGCAGCTATGATGTAAAATACGTTTGTACCGTATGAAGAATAAAAAAATGCTTTATATAATTTATGAAAAAAATCTGAAAAAATAACTCAAAATAATTTACAAAGTTGGGACAAGCAATCCCAAACGCAATTGTGAAAAAGAACGAATTTCTAAAAAAAAGAAAGGCAATATTTTCCAAAAGAACAACAGGCAAATCTGCTGAAATTAGCAGAAAATAGCATTGGAACAACGAAAAAAAAAATTGCAAGCACAAATACAAGATATTGTTTTGGATAAAAAAGGTAACACAAGATATTGTAGACAATACCTGTGTGGTGTGCTATAATGGGGAAAGTTTTTAGATTAGTGGGAAAGGATGAGAACAAATGCAGGTAGTCAAACGAGATGGGAATTTAGTGAATTATGACAGAAATAAGATTATTGTTGCAATTCGTAAAGCAAATATAGAGGTAGATGATGCAGAGAGAATCTCCATGGGGGATATTGAGGGGATTGTGGCTGCCATTGAGAGCAGAATGAAAGATGAGACAATCCAAGTAGAAGAAATCCAGGATATCATTGAGCAAAAGCTTATGGCAGCAGGAAAGTTTGTACTTGCAAAAACATATATTGTATACCGTTATTCCAGAGAACTGGTTAGAAAATCAAATACTACAGATAATTCCATTATGAGCTTGATTCGAAATAACAATAAAGATGTAATGGAAGAAAATTCAAATAAAAATGCAGTTATTGCTTCTACACAGAGAGACTTAATTGCAGGAGAAGTATCAAAAGATTTGACAAAACGTATGCTTTTGCCAGAAAAGATTGCCAAGGCGCATGAAGAAGGAGTATTACATTTTCATGATTCGGATTATTTTTTACAGTCTATTTTTAACTGCTGTCTGATTAATCTTGGAGATATGTTGGAAAATGGAACTGTTATGAATGGAAAACTGATAGAGTCACCTAAGAGTTTTCAGGTTGCCTGTACTGTTATGACACAGATTATATCTGCGGTTGCAAGTAGCCAGTATGGTGGACAAACAGTAGATATTAAACACCTTGGAAAATATTTAAGAAAAAGTCATGATAAATATTTAAAACACTATATAGAAAAGTATAAAGGAAAGATTTCAGATGAATTGATTGAACAGTTTGTAGATGACAGATTGCAGGACGAATTAAAATCTGGTGTGCAGACAATTCAGTATCAGATTAACACATTGATGACTACAAATGGACAGTCACCATTTGTTACATTATTCTTAAATTTGGAAGAAGATGATCCATATATTGAAGAAAATGCGATGATTATTGAAGAGATTCTTCGACAACGTCTAGAAGGAATTAAAAATGAAAAAGGTGTATATGTAACACCTGCGTTCCCTAAGCTTGTATATGTGTTGGATGAGCATAACTGCCTAAAGGGTGGTAAATACGATTATATTACCAAGCTTGCTGTAAAGTGTTCGGCAAAACGTATGTATCCAGATTATATTTCAGCAAAAAAGATGCGTGAGAACTATGAAGGAAATGTATTTGGACCAATGGGATGTCGTAGCTTTTTATCTCCATGGAAGGATGAACATGGAAATTATAAATTCGAGGGTCGTTTCAATCAGGGAGTTGTCAGTATCAATCTTCCACAGATTGGTATTCTTGCGGCTGGAAATGAAGAAGAATTTTGGAGATTATTAGAGGTTCGTTTATCGTTATGTTTTGAAGCATTATTGTGCAGACATAAAGCGTTGGAAGGTACTTTGTCAGATGTAAGCCCAATTCATTGGCAGTATGGTGCGATTGCACGATTGAAAAAAGGCGAGACAATTGATAAACTGTTACATGGAGGCTATTCTACATTATCTTTGGGATATATCGGTCTTTACGAGGTGACAAAGATTATGACTGGTCATAGTCATACAGAGCCGGGCGGAATTGAATTTGCCAGACGTGTGATGGAGCGATTACGTCGTGCTACAGATGATTGGAAAGAATCCACAGGAATTGCGTTTGCATTATATGGAACACCTGCAGAATCTTTGTGTTATCGTTTTGCACGTATTGATGCAGAAAAGTTTGGAATTATTCCAGATATTACAGATAAAGGATATTACACAAACTCATATCATGTGGATGTGCGCGAGAAGATAGATGCTTTTAGTAAGTTTTCATTTGAAAGTCAGTTCCAGGTGATTTCTTCTGGCGGAGCGATTTCTTATGTGGAAATTCCTAATATGCGTAATAATCTGGAAGCATTGGAAGATGTTGTCAAGTTTATTTATGATAACATTCAATATGCAGAGTTTAATACAAAATCAGATTATTGTCATGTATGTGGTTTTGATGGAGAAATCATTATCAATGACAATTTGGAATGGGAGTGTCCACAGTGTGGAAACAAGGATCAGAATAAGATGAATGTAACTAGAAGAACTTGTGGATATTTGGGAGAAAATTTCTGGAATGTAGGTAAGACAAAAGAAATTTCAGAAAGAACCTTGCATTTATAATAAGAAAGAAGTGAAGGAAAATGAAAGGGAAAAGTATAGATATTCCATTTCAACAGTGGATGCATATTATGCGTTATGAGTATGATTATTCCCAAGATGAGAAGGAGTTTTTATATAATGGTTATGCAGATATTATAGGAAAGACATTTCAATATGCAGTAGAGTGCCGTTATGACTTTGTTCCTTTTGTCAATGCATTTCTTGGTAGTGACATTTTTGCATATTTTGAGCAAATGCTTTCTATTTATAGTCGGTCACCATATCATATTTTAGCTGCCTTTGACAACGAAATGATGGGGCAGGGAAAGCGGATGCAACATCTGGAACAGGAGCAGACCGAGTTGGCAGAAGTATCCTATTGGTTGGGGTATGTACTTATGCAGTGGAAATTTCTGGATGGGATAGATGGTAGTGAATTGGCAACACAGTATGATGTACAATGGATGATGGAACAGTATGAAAAAGGCGAATTTCAGAAATGTTCTGTACGAAAAGCAATTCAGAGTACGAAGGCGAAATTTAACTTTAAAGTGTTGTAGGATAATTGAATTTATCAAAGAAAAGCGTATATGCCTGTGTAGCGGTATATACGCTTTTTTGATAAAGTATAATTCAGCAGGAAATCATTTGCTGGAGGCATCCCTGTTATTGCTAGGTGATTACAATATGAGTAAGACAGTAGAACCTGCTTAGATGGGAGAATGTTGTACTGATGGATGGAGTAGGAGTATATTATTATAAATATGAAGTTTATAATAGCAAGAATAAAATGGTAGCTTCCAAAAAATATGCAGAAGGTATTACCTCTTATAATTGGAAAGCAACGAAAGTTGGAAAATATAAGATTGTAGTAACGGTAAAAGATGCCACTGGAACAACCATAGCAAAAACAGTGGAAAAAGTGATTGTAAAGTAGAATAAAGAAGAAATAATAAACAAGAAGGAAGACATTTCAATGGTTGAAGTGTCTTTCTTTTTGGGCGTTAGTGTATAATTTTTATTGGCAAAAATAAAAGGAAGTG
>ULUB01042282.1_pt1 | contig 24017 bp, 25 predicted proteins | sample 1958111 | NCBI WGS metagenome assembly ULUB01 (sample SAMEA4835749, study PRJEB28245) | human gut metagenome | biome: gut microbiome; material: fecal sample | place: Denmark | collected 2008
AATCGGCGCGGAGCGCTCGATTGCACTCATGTGGATTTACCTACACGATTCGTCATAGAACCTCTTTATTGTTAACGACTCATCGACCGGACTTTGATCCTATGTGGTTCTCAATAAATCAGATAGTGGATCAATCCGTGTGTTTATTCGACTTTCACAGAGGTCCCATTATCGTGTCCAGCATCATTCAAAATCAACAATGTTTGCACTTGATACCCCTTTAACTTTCAATGCATGCTGCAGTGCCAGATGAATGATTATGCCCAAGTTCTTGTTGTACATCGAATATCTTTCGCGATACTTGAAATGATACCTTTTGGTCTTTTTGCCATCATCTACGAATATGGACACATTACCAATCGCCCCGACATCATATAAAATTGGAAGAGTCTTGTCGAAATCGATTTTCAATTGATTAGTTTCTGCCAATTCTCTTAGTTTGCCTTCTGTCGTGTCATAGCTTTGCAGATAGGTGAACAGTTTCAACATGTTGTCACGATCGGTTTCCCCGATCATCCCTGCCAGATTATCACGTATTTCTCCGTAGAAATAATCCATAGAGTAACGACTGATCGCCACGGTAAGATTTTTTTCATCGATTTTATCCCTGCATTGAATCTGGATGTAATGCATCAACTGCACTATGTCCCTTGGAAGGTGACGCGTATTGTCCAATATGTATTTCCTGATCCCCTTGCCCCTGTAATAACGTGGGAAATTGAAATAACTGAACAGGTCATGTATTTCCGTTCCTGCTGACAACGAGGCCCTGACATTCAACAATCTGATCAGATTGGTATCCTGTGGTTGGACCCCTTCTTGATACCAGGATAGTTCCTCCCCATAGCCGCTCACGACCTTCTGTTTGTTGGGATAGTCCAATTTGTCCAACATATCTGTCCTTATGAACAATACGATCTTTACGTTGATGCCTTCATCGACCAGTGTTTCATTCACCTGTGCTGTTGCACGTAACAATGCCGACAATATCGCATAATGTTCGCTTTTGAAAGACAGAACCTCGTCCAATTCATCTATCAACAGTATCTGTAACGCTGAACTTTTGGAAGTAATCACGGAATGCCTCAATTGTTCGTGCAGCTCTTCGTGGGATTCGTATCTGAATTCCGTTTCCATGTTTGCCTCGCCGATAGGGATCTTTATCAGTTTATTCTTCGAAGCTTTCGTGATTATACTGCTGATTTTATCGGATGGCAATACATTGGCATTTTTCAGGTATTTGATAGCATCCTTCGCAGACTTGCTCAGTGCCGTATATTCAGGATTCCTATCGAACATGTCCAATATAGCAATATACAGGATCGTGCTCCAATTCTTGCTGAACCTCTCGCTCTTATTGGATTCTCTGGAAGTGTCGAACTGTTTGAACAACTTATAGTCCAGATCGTTCATCTTACAATAGCGTGGCCTGACTTCGTGAGAGTCTTTGTATTCCAAGGCTATTCTGGTGCCGATTGCGGATTTGCCTGAACCCTTCTGACCATAGATCAAATACTTATTACCACGGATAATCTTGTTGACTATTCCGCCGTCATCGATTAGACCTTTGATAAGGAGATCCGGACATTCGTTTTTCTCTTGTTCAGCAGAAATCTCCCCGAATTTGATATCCTTGAAATACACCATCATACGATAATTGACTAGGGGGTATAAAGACACGCCCCGGAATAGCCTGCAATTTTGGGTCTAATTTGGGTCTAATGGACCTGAAAAAACCTTTTAGGTCTAATTCAGGACTGAACGATATTCGTGTTTATTTAAAAACGAATGAGACAAATGTACATCAAATACATGATAATTGAAGAAAAAGAAGATATTTTAAGAGGTTTCAGGCTCTTAATGAGCCTTGTAATCAGCAGGTCGGGGATTCGAATTCCTCAGGTGGCTCCAATTTTTCCATCACGAACTGGTCCGTACCGATCGATTCTTATGCGGCCCTTCGTCGCATACTCCATGTGGAGCTGTTTTTTGGGCCAACCAGATTTTTCTAATGCTGGAGTAACATAACGGAGCTTCACATCTTCTTCGGTCAATTCAAAACCATCAGACACAATTGTCAATATCGATTTTTATATAAAAACGGTTAAATGTTGGGGCCTGAGCGACATGAATCCCTGTTTGTTCTTTTTAGAACGAATAGAATAAATATCGCTCCGACAATCTGTAACTGTCCCAAGCAGGGGACCCGGCAGAGGGATGTGGCTCCTAAGCGACCTAACTCTGCCAATTCATGTTTTACGGATATATTTTCAATCCAGCGCCTTTCATGCGCCCATTCGGCCCCTTTCTGATGCGTGGACATCCTGTTGAACGTCATACTGTCCGGAGTGGATACGGCCCTCACGGCATTCAACGACGGTCTCCTCTGGATAGTGGTGGCCGCTGCGGCGATGTGTCTGATACTCGGACTCTTGGCATTCGGGATGGGGTCTTCCGACAGGATGGAGATCCACGAAAATAAGGAGGGAATGACCGTTCCGGAGGATGTCTTGTAAGCGGAAGGTCCTGTTCCGTACGGCTGGTCACCGGTCGAATATCCAGTACCCGGTGAACTCGGAGATGTCGTCCTCCATGAGTTCCACCTCGTTGCCGACGTGGACGAAGTCCTCCTCGTCCTTCCCTTCCATGTACTGGGACAGTGTGGACAGGGGGAGCGTGATGCCTCCTACGCGGTAATCCGTGGGGACCACGACCTTCGGTTCCACCTTGCTGACGAATCCGTCGACCTTCTCGAGGGGCATGGTGCCGTACTCGCCTATGGGTACGAACATGATGTCTGTCCCCCTCATCCTGTCGACGACCTTGTCGGAGGGTATGTCGCCCAGCCCTCCGCAGAAGGCTATCCTGAGGCCGTCCATCTCGAACATGTATATCGCGTTGACGCCTCTTTCCGCACCCATCTTGTCGTCGCTGAACGACGGCAGACCTGTGATCTTGAATCCGTTGAAATCGATCTCGCCGATGGCCTCGGTGTAGTCCTTGTGGTGGCCGTATATCACCCTGAACGCGTTGCGGTCGTAGTTGTTGTGGGTGCACAGGACGAGATTGGCGGCCACGGTCGGAGGCCAAATGCCTATCGACTTCCCGTCGTGGGGATCCATCACCATCCTTACCCTGTCGTCGGCGAACTCGAAACACGAGTAGCCGTGCCATCTTATGAACACAGGGGTTGATTATCGGACGTCGTAATAACTGTATCGACAGCAGGATGCATCTTCCGAACGAACAATAATTATAAAGAAAGCCGATAGCCCGTACGATGAAGAAGACCCTGATCCTCGTCGTCGACAGGGATGACGATTTCGGTGCCAAGGGCAGCGTGAAGACCCCGGTGATAGGCATAGACGCCTGTGCCGAGGCAGCTACGGCTCTTGGTGTGGCCGATCCCGAGGATTCCGATACCAACGCCCTGTATGCGGCGATGAACATCTACAGGGAGATGGAGAAGGACGGCGAGCCCGCCGGTTCCTTCGAGGTCGCGCTGATATGCGGGGACCAGAAGGTAGGATACAAGTCGGACGGGAAGATCGTAGACGAACTCAACGAGGTCTTGGACAAGGTGAATCCCAACAGGGCCATCCTCGTCGGTGACGGGGCCGAGGACGAGTACGTGTATCCGATAATATCGTCGCGTGTGTCCATCGACTCGGTCAGGAAGGTCTATGTAAAGCAGGCCCCCGGCGTGGAGGGTACGTTCTACATCATCCAGAAGACCCTGTCCGATCCTCAGAAGAGGGAACGTTTCCTGGCCCCCGTGAGCTGGATCCTCATGCTCATATCCAGCATATACATCGCGGCCGGATTGATAATAGCAGACGATCTGAGCGATTTCTTCATATCGTCCACCACCCTGTTCATAGTATTCTTCATAGGTGTCATGCTGGCACTGTACTCCTACAGTGTGGACGAACGTCTCCGCAGGGCCAAGGACAAATGGGCCGAGAGGGCCAAGAGAGGGAGCGTCACCGTCATCTTCAGCATCGGAGGTCTGGCACTTATGGCCATCGGGGTCGTCATCGGTTTCATCTCCCTGACCGACTATTACACGACGCGTACCCTTCAGCGGTTGGTCCTCTTCGTATGCAACGCCCTGTGGCCTGTTCTTTTCGGCATAATCCTCATCATGGGAGGTACGCTTCTGGACCGCTACATGAACTCCCATGTGATCAAATATCGTTTCATCACCCATTGTCTGGATATCGTGGCCATCGGTATGCTGCTCACCGGGGCGTTCGACTTCGTCGGATCCAACCTCGACCTGGGATCTGCCAGCATGACGATCGTCCTCTTCGAGATCATCGGAGGTTTCGTCCTCTTCATCGCGGCGCTCGTCCTCCAGCATAATGTCAAGGAGGCCATGGGTATCGAGGAGAAAGAGGGGACGAAGGATGAAGTTCTCTGAGTGGGAACCGGTATACGTCTCGATATGCTCGGACATGGGTTACGACCCGTCGTGCGACGACATGTCCGCGAGGATGCTCCTCGCCCTGACGCAGAACTCGGACGTCCGGGACGAGGATTCCATAGCTCCTCTCATCAAAGATACGGTCACCGTCCTGGGGGCCTCTTCCGGTCTGGAGGGGGACATCCTATCCAAGGGCGTCGAGGGGACCGTCATAGTGGCCGGATCCGCCGTGGGAAGGGCCATGGCAGCAGGGGTACGCCCCGATATCGTCGTCACGGACCTCGACGGGGACATAGGTCCTCAGATAGACGCATGCAACTCCGGGGTCCTGACGCTGGTCCTCGCACACGGGGATAATGCGGAACTCGTGGGGAAGTACATCCCCCTGATGAGAGGTCCGCTGGTACCCACTACGCAGGGGAGGCCGTTCGGCATACTGCAGAACTACGGCGGATTCACCGACGGGGACCGCGCCGTATGTCTGGCGAAGGAGTTCGGTGCCGTCAGGATAAGGCTGCTGGGATTCGATTTCGATGACCCGTATCCCAAAGAGGGGAGCGACCCCGAGGTAAAGCGGCGTAAGCTCTCGTGGGCCCGTCGCATAATAAAGGACGTCGCCGGGGAAACTGCAACCATATAAGCCGACCCTGTCCGCAATCGCTGCGGCCGCAGACGAATAAATCCTTTTATGGGGACGGTCTACGGAGGACAGATAGAATGAGTCTGACGCTGTGGATCCTCATCATCCTTGCCATCATCTATGTCCCGGTGTGGTATTTCGCATGGAAAAGTCCCAATGCGAAGAAGTATAGGATGGAGAAGTACGGTCCCGCCATCAAGATCAACACCCATCTCGGGATAAAGACGATGGATCGCGTATGCAAGTACCGTCGTTTCTGGCGCTTCATGGGGGTGCTGTCGCAGATCTTGGCATTTCTCCTGATGGTACTGATCATCTACGTCGTCATCGTGGCCGTAATAAACCTGCCCAGCACCCTCAGCAGGGGAGGTATAGGCATAGAGTATGCCCTTGCGATACCGGGCCTCAATCCGATACTTCCCTTCTGGTATGGTCTGGCGGCCTTGATCATCGCCTTGGTTTGCCATGAGTTCGCCCATGGCGTACAGGCACGTGCCAACGGTCTCCGTGTAAAGAACACGGGCCTCCTGTATGCCGTCGTTCCGTTGGGGGCGTTCGTCGAGCCCGAGGAAGAGGATGTCGAGAAGGCCTCGAGGAAGGCGAGACTCGACCTGTATGCCGCCGGCATAGCCACCAACTTCGTTATAGGTGCCGTGGCATTCCTCCTTTTCTCCACGGTCCTTCTGGGAGGCATATCGTCGCCTTATGAGGACAACGCGGCCGTCTACGGGGAGAGAGAAGGGTCTCCCGCCGACCTTGCAGGGATCCCTGCAGGCGCCATAATCCTGGAGGTCGACGGGGAGGAGTTCGTGTATTCGGACTCCTATGACGTCACATACTCGTGGGACCCCGGTTCTCTGGTGACGGTGACATACGTCACCGAGGGCGGTGAATCGCATCACTCATCGCCGATGCGTTGGGGGGTATATGTCTCGAAGACCGTCGACGGGGAGGCGGCCGAGACCTCCGGGATAATATCCGGCAGTTATATCGTATCCATCGACGGGAACAGGTTCTACACGTCCGGGGCCTTTTCCAATTTCATGTCCACCACCCGTGGCGAACAGACGGTGAGCGTCGATTACATCGATCCCTACGGGTCGTATGTCACAACGACCTTGGTGCTCGGATCCAACGGTTCGATCGGGTATCTGGGGGTCTATACGGACCTCTCCGGTATGAACCTGATAACGCCGAAGGACCTTCTCGATTACGCCTCCAACCCGTTCTACGGATCCAAGGATATCCTGACGGCCGGCCAGGGCCTCCTGGGATACTTGGCACATCCGTTCTCCGGGTTCGATCCCGTCCCCGAGAGCGTCCAGTGGTGGTACGGCGACCAGTCCGGTCTCTTCTGGATGGCCGTCACCCTCCTGTATTGGATCTTCTGGATAAACATCCTGCTAGGGATCTCCAACGCCCTTCCGGCCTTCCCCTTCGACGGAGGATATGTATTCCTCGGATGGGTGGACAGGGTCTTGGAAAAGATGGGCCAGAAGGACGAGGAGGCCAGGGCGAAGAAGGCCAATGAGATCGCCGGGAACGTTTCGACCCTCATGCTGTTCCTTTACGTCCTGATAATCATCGTAGCCATCCTCTGACGGCGTTGAATGGAAATCCAGTCATTTCAAAATCATGAAGTGTGGGATGGGGAAGGTGACCGGAAACCTGTCCAAGGGTATGAGATAGGATGGATGTGTCAGAACTGGGATTCTGGGCACGGGACAGGTCTCCGGTGTGCATTCCCATCCGCACACCGAATGACTGGCAGAATGAACCACGCTGTAGTAAATATTTAAATAAATTTGAACTGGAATTGGTAAAATATGACCTCTTTATTTTTATCATATTTGTTACCATATTATTTATCAATTCAATAGGCCAGATGTTCAATATTATATTTTTGTAAAAAATAAATCTAAATGTAATAAAATTTAAACACCATCATATAGCCTTATATCCGGCCAGAGCATTGCTGGAAACATGTTCAGTCCCGAGAAGGACCTAAGCAGGAAGATCGTGGAGACCTTGGGCAAGGACGGGATGTCCATAAGCTCTCTCGACAAGGAGCTTGCCAAGATGGGTATCAAGGATCACCGCCTGGTCCTTACCGGATATCTGCGTGCCATGACCGACCTCGGATATCTCAAGATGAGGGATGTCCCTCCGGCCAAGATCTATGTCCCTGCCAAAAGGCTGCCGGATTCCGTGTATGAATCGGTGTCGAAACGTTGCCGCACACTTTCCGGCGTCGATACGGACGAGGTCATCCTCTATTCACTATACAAGTTGTTCAAACGCCCCATATTCGAATCCGAACTCAGGAACTCCGGAGTCATGAGGCCCGTCGGGACCCGTGCGGACGAGGAGGCCGTGAGCGATACGAAGAAACTTCTGCGCAAGGAGGGGAACATAGTACCTTCGGACAACGCATACATACCTTCGAAGGACTATCCGGAGGAATTCGGGGAGATACTTGCAGACATCGTTCTGGACTGCACGGACGCAAGACATCTGGTCCTGACCACCAAGCAGACCAAGCTGTTCTGATGTTACGTAGTAAACTCTTATATCGGGGAGAGCAATCGCAGTGGACATGGCCCTTCAAGCCGTCATCGATGCTATAAGGTCCTTTCCGGGAGTAACACGGAAAGGCAAGATCCACGAGGTCGTAGACCTTCTCCCGACAGACAGTTTCAAGCATGTAGCGGCAGCCGAGGGAGAGGATGCGGCCGCCATCGAGGACGGAGAGAACTACATCCTTTTCGCGGCCGACGGCATAATGGAGTCCCTTGTGGAGTCCGACCCTTACATGGCCGGATATTTTGCAGTCCTCGTGAATGTTAACGATATAGCCGCCATGGGCGGCAGGGCGACCGCCATGGTGGACGTCATGAGCATGTCCGACGAGATTCTCTGCGGCAGGATGCTAAGGGGTATGGAGGAAGGGGTCAGAAGGTTCAAGGTACCGATAGTCGGAGGACACACCCATCCGGACTGCAAGTACCACGCCATCGACATATCGATAATCGGGACGGTGAAGAAAGGGGACATCATCCTCAGCAGCACCGCGGAACCGGGTGACGACATAGTCATGGTGATGGATCTGGATGGTCATTATCCGAAGAACATCCCCTATGCGTGGGTAACGACCCTCGACAAGGACCCCAAACTGGTCCAGAGGCAGATGGAGGCCGCGGCCGTCGTCGCCGAGGAGCATCTGGTCCACTCCGGAAAGGACATGAGCAACCCCGGATGCGTCGGCACCCTCGGGATGATGCTCGAATCATCGTGCATGGGCGCGACGGTCGATCTGGACAAGATCCCCGTGCCTTCGTCCGAGAAAGACGATTTCATACATTGGCTCCTCGCCTATCAGGGATGCGGGTTCGTATATGCGTGTCCTCCCGAGAACTCCCAGCGCGTGATCGACATCTTCTCGAAAGTTGGATGCGCAGGAGCGGTGGTGGGTAAGGTGGACGATTCCCTCCAGCTCAAACTCTCCATGGACGGGGAGGAGGGGGTCCTCTTCGATTTCAGCAAGGATATAATAACCGGGTGCAGACCCAAGGCTCGCAGACATCGAACGTTCTGAGAACAGAAGTGTTAGGCTCAAGAAGGTGGACGTCGCATCCACAGATAGGTTAGCCACATCGTTCCTCAACTCTGCTTCCCCGCAAACGTCAGTAGTTCGGAGTGAGGCTGCTCCCGTCAGGGCCTGACCCGTTCTCCCCGATTAGCCCAACCGAACCGGCCCTCCGGTCAGTCCAATTGGGTACTCCGACTCTGTAGGACAAAGTCTCATAGTCGCTTTGTGGGCCTACCGCTTCCGCTTCGCCGCCCCTCTCAGTCGCCCCTGCTGTGACGATTGCAGGTACAGGGCACGCCAAGCTCCCCGGTCAAGCCTAACATCCGCCCTAATGTAGGGTGCGTATTTAATTATTGACAATGGATTGGACGGATTTCACCCGCATCTATGTGGTCTAGATACCGTTTATCGGTACGTTTCCGAGGAGCATCTCACACACACGCCGTGACCCGAGGCCACGAATCTGGGGTCCGCATGTTCCAAGTCCTTCATGAGCGACAGGCGTTTCTTTTCATCGGGGATGAGTACGGTGTCGATGTTCTGAAGGACGTCGGTCCATCTTCCATCCTTTACCCTTCCATCCGACGTATCGCGGGCGAACAGGTCGGAACTGTAGAATACGCCGCTCCCTCTGTCCATGACGAGGATCCCGTTTTGAAGATGGACTTCCGACGGATAATCGAAGAAACTGAGGGACAGCTGTCCGTCGATCAGGGGTTTCCCTTCGTTACCGACGATGATACGGCCCTTATAACCGAATCCCGCGAGCTCCCTGGCGGAGAAAGGGGATGTTATTATGACGATCTTGGGATATTTCTTCTGGAATATCCTGTATCCTCCGCATTCGTCGGATTCCATATGGGATATGAACAGGTATTTCAGCGGTCTTCCGCCGAGTATGGTCTCGATCTGCGGCAGTATCCATTCCGCTTGGGAGGATGTGCCGGTGGAGAACATGATCGCCGGTTCGGTCGCCAGAAGATACTGGTGGACGGGCATGTTCATCCTGCCGCTCATCTCCGAGAACTGATACAGGTCGCCGTAGATGGACTGAGTCATAACGGTATGCCGAAGGATTCATTGCTCATAAAACATCGTCTAGTTGTTCACATAATGTCTGCGTTGACGAAACAGAACCCATGGCCCACCGCCACGAACCTCGGGGATATGGATGCGAGCTTCCGTTTGGTATCTTCCAGTCCCTTCCCGTTCGGTATGCGTACGGTGGAGATGCTCTCCGCTCTGGGAAGGTATCCGCATTCCTCGACCGTACCCCTGCCATCCCCGGGGCTTTGCATAAGGTCGGAGCTGTACAGTATGCAGGAGTTCTGTTCATAGGCGATTATGCCGTCTTGAAGATGCACCTCGCAGGGGTATGTGATGGTCTTCAGGGAGATGTCCCCCTCCTCGATGACCGTGTCCCCGTCAGCGGCCACGCAGTCGCACTCCACCCCCAACCCGGGCAGTTCCCTGGAGGCCAGTCTCGAGCATATGACCTTCGAATCGGGATATCTCTTCAGGAAAATGCGGATGCCTCCGTATTAGTCCGACTCCATATGGGAGACGAAGATGTAGTCCAAGGGTCTTCCTCCCAGTATCTCCTCGATCTCCGGAAGGGAGCGTTCCGCCTGCTGGACCGTGCCGGTGGCGAACAGGATCGACGGTTCGGTGGCCAACAGGTATTGGTGGATCGTGAAGTCCATCCGGGGGATTTATTGGGAGAACTGGTACAGTTTCCCGAATATGGGTCTCTTCATCTCACATCAGTCTCTTTCCGTCGGAGAAGGCGTTGCCGACCCTCTCTCCGATCCTGAAATACCCGTGCGACACGGTGTCGTAGGTTATGGGGTCCAGTTTGGAGATGTCCACCTTTCCGTCCGTGAGGATCCCTTCGTCTGCGGAGACGTTCACTATGTCGGCCACGACCCTGACGGTGCCCTCGGAGATGTCGTCTATCGAAGAGACCCTGCATTCGAGGGTCAGGGGAAACTCCTGGATGACAGGCGCATCCACGTTTTCGCTTCTGACCGCATGGAGTCCGGACTTTTCGAACTTGTCGGGGACGTCGTTCCCGGAGCAAACCCCCAGATAATCCGCTTCGACCGTATGGGCGGCATCGGCCACCGATACCGTCAGGGCCTTCCTTGCGGCGATGCTCTTCGTGGTAGCATGGTCCGAGGACAGACATATGCACACCTGGTTGGTGTCGGCGATCCCGCCCCAGGCGGCGTTCATGGCGTCGACCCTGCCGTCCTCCCTGTAGGCGGCGAGTATCAGTACGGGCATGGGGTAGAGTATGGTCTTGGCACCGAGGTCTTTTCTCATGCTCTCCCGAAAGTCCCGTATCATAATAGGCATATCGGTCGGGGATACCGTGTCAATGAATAGCATGGTTTATATACGGGTTTGCAGTTGGTGTGTTTAGCGTGCTAAGTGTTAGCATGGAACAAGGAATGATGGACATGGCAGATATGGCGAAGATCGAGGCGGAGAGGAAAGTCCTCCCCCTCAGCGTACTCAAGCAGAAATGCAGGATGATGAGCAAGGAAGCCGCAGGCGTGGACGGATACGTCTGTGCGGAGCCCGTCATCGACGAGTACATGGTCTACGCCGCCAAGGCCGGGGGCGAGAAGGCGGTCGTCATCGACGTATCCCTGGTCGACAGGGAGAGGGCCGTATTCTTCTCCAAACTGGCCCGTTTCGTCGGCATATCCTGTGTTTTCCAGGTGCATACCTTCAACCAGGTCTCGCTGGCGGTATCCCTCGGGGCATCCGCCGTCCAGATACCCGATGCGGACAGGGCCGCCATCCTTTCCGGGACGGTTCCCGGGGATGTCCCGTGCTTCCTGCCCTCTGAGGCCTGTTTCGCAGGACATGCAAGGAAGACGGAGGCGGTCCCGGCTGTTTGAGGGCCATTCCGTTCCGGATCCACGTCCCGTTGCCGGTCCGCACCATCAATGGTTAAATATAAGCAGCGGGATGGACAATCCTCCGTGCTACGTGTTAGCACTTTACAAATGTGAGTAAAATGAGCTTCTTCGGTCTTACCGATCCATGGATCGTTGGTGCCTACATCGGATGTTTCGTAACCGTGGTCCTTTGTTGCATCGTCGGAATAAAAGTAAGAAAATCGAACAAAGGTGATGACGAATGAGCGGAGTATCCATGCCGATATTCGCGGCGATGCTCGTGATCTTCGCCGCAGTCACTATCTTCCTAGGGTATTACGGATACAGGAACACCAAGGATAACAGCGAGTTCCTTTTGGGGAGGAATAAGACGAACCCCATAATCATAGGTCTGTCCTATGGTGCCACCTTCCTCAGCGCCTCCGCCGTCATAGGTTTCGGAGGACAGGCCGCCACGCACGGACTCACGCTGATGTGGCTCTGTTTCCTCAACCTTTTCGTGGGACTCTTCGTGGCGTTCCTCGTATTCGGTCCCAAGACGAGAAGGGTGGGGAAGAGGCTCGGCGCCTCGACCTTCGCCGACCTCCTCGGGAAGATGTACGAATCCAAAGGGATCCGTGCCTTCACCGCCATCCTCATCATTGTGATGATGCCCATCTACTGCGCCGCCGTCCTCAAGGGAGGAGTCAACTCGGTGGCCGTCATCACCGGTCTTACCGACCTCTACGACGTCATCCTGATAGTCATGGCCATCATCGTCGGCATCTATGTCGTCTACGGAGGTATCATCGCCGTCATGTACAACGATGCCCTGCAGGCGGGGATCATGTTCATCGGAATGGTCGTCATCCTCATAGTCACGTTCTCCACCCTCGGCGGTGTGACGAACGCCTTCGAGTCCCTCTCGGCCCTCGATCCGGGCATGGCTGGAGGAGTCCTCGACGGTTTCACCGGCTGGACCTCCGTCGCGGACTTCGGTTCCAGCGAATGGATGCTCGTGGTCACCACATTCCTGATGGGAGTGGGTCTCGGTGTCCTCACCCAGCCCCAGCTCATAGTCAGGTTCATGTCCGCCAAGGACGACAGGATGCTCGACAGGTCCCTCATCGTTGGCAGTATCTTCATGCTCGTCATCGTCGGTACCGCCTACACCGCAGGTGCCCTCAGCAACGTGTTCTTCATGAACAATCACGGCGGTCTGGCGTTCAACTACGTCTCCGGGCTCGGTCTCGGGACCGACTTCATCATCCCGCAGTACATCCTCGAGGTGTTCGACGGGGTCCTGGGAGGCGACTTCTTCGTCTGCCTGTTCCTTCTCTCGCTGGTCTGCGCCTCCATCTCCACCATCAGCGCCCTCATGCACACGATAGGTGCGGCCGGAGGTTACGACCTGTACACCCTCGCCAAGAACCGCAGGGAGAAGAAGGAGGCCGATTCGCAGAACGTCCGTGTCAACAGGATCTGCACCGCCGTGATGATGGTCCTCGTGGTCATATACTGCTACGTCATGCCCAAGGACATCATAGCCAAGGCGACGTCCCTTTTCATGGGGATGACCGCCGCCGCCCTTCTGCCCGCCTTCGTCCACGGTCTGTACACCAAGGGCAGGCCCAACAAGAGGGCGGCCGTATGCAGTATCGCAGTGGGGACCTCGTCCTACCTTTTCTGGGCGTTGTTCATCAACAAGAGCAGCTCCGTGTTCCTTCCGATATGCAAGATGCTGACCGGGGACGCGGTCCTTTTCAGCGGTCCCATCCAGTACTGCGACGCCCTTATCGTCTCGTTGCCGCTCTCCATAGCCGCATTCCTGATCGTCATGGCGATCGACAGGTATTGCGGATCGAGGAAGATGCAGCCGGCCGAGGCCGAGTGAAAACCTTTCCCGGGGGCCTTCGGGCCCCTGCATTCTCATACATCTGCGGGTGCCGTTCCCCGTATTCTACTTCTATAAAAGGATAACCTTATAGGCAAGACCTCTTTACGGAAAAACATGGAAAACGCTCTCGAGCTATCCAATGTTTCGGTCGTTCGTGACGGAGTCAGGATACTGGACAGGATAAATCTGACCATAGGCCAGGACGAGAACGTGGCGATAATAGGTCTGAATGGTTCCGGTAAGACCACCCTCCTCAAGCTCCTGAGGGGGGACGTATATCCGTACGATGACGACGAGCCTTATTCCATGAGGATATTCGGGGAGCGCCATTGGAACATCTTCGACCTCCGCACCAAGATGGGGGTCGTATCGATGGATCTGCAGGACAGGTTCGGCGGAATGACGACCGTCCGCGAAGTGATAGGGTCCGGGTTCTTCGGAAGTCTCGACGTCTTCCGCGGCATGACCGTCACCGAAGAGATGGAGGACCTCATAAGATACCGTGCCGCCGAGATGGGGATCGACGACCTTCTTCAGAGGAGGATCGAAGGACTTTCCCTGGGTCAGATGAGGAGGGCCCTGATAGCCAGGGCCTTGGTCACGAACCCGAGGATGCTGATACTCGATGAGCCGATGACCGGGCTGGACATCGTGATGAAGTCCAAGTTCAGGAGGATGTTCGATATCCTCATCGACAGCGGAGTACGCATCATAATGATCACCCACGACCTTTCCGACATACCTCTGAGCGTGGACAGGGTCGTGATGATCAAGGACGGGAAGATATACGACGACGGCCGCAAGGAGGACCTCTTGAACGACGACAAGGTCTCGGGACTCTATGGGGCCGATGTAAAGGTTGAAAGCACCAAAGGGATATATCGTATGTATCTCGAGTGAGGAGGACTGAGCCGATGAAGTACATTTGCCGCGAATGCGGACAGGAGATCCCGGACGATGCGGAATTCTGTTACAGCTGCGGGGCGCTGAAGAAGACCGCGATGGCGATCGACGATACGGGCGTACCCGTCAACGAGAAGAGCGGGGTATGTCCTCACTGCGGATTCGAGAACAAGGAGGGTGACGCATTCTGCGCATCCTGCGGAAAGCCGATAGCCCCCATGATGACCGCACAGGTCATGATCCAGCGCAAGCTCACCACGAGGGACAAGATAGCCATCGGTCTCGCAGTCGTCCCTGGGATATTCAGCGTGTTCGGGCTCGGACATCTGGTCATGAAGAAGTACTCCCGTGCGTTCCTCTACATGGCGATCTCGGCGATATGGATCTACCTGTACCTCTTCTACATCAGGACGACGGGTTCCATGTTCTTCCTGTGGCTGATGTTCGAGTTCTTCATATACTTCAGGCAGAGCATGGAGGTCATCGGATTGGTCTACTTCAAAGGGCCCGATAACAAGAGGGGTCCGTAATGGCGGACGACTGGACCGAGAAATACAGGCCCCAGTCGCTGAACGACATCGTCGGCAATCCCTCGGCCGCGGCCACGATGAGGCAGTGGGCGGAGCAGTGGAACAGGGGCGCACCGTCCAAGAGGGCGCTCGTCCTCATGGGCACCCCCGGCATAGGAAAGACCTCCTCCGCCGAGGCCCTGGCCCGCGACATGGGATGGGGTATCGTGGAGATGAACGCCTCCGACCAGAGGACCGGGGAGGCCATCCGCAACGTCGCCCTCAGGGCATCCTATTTCAACACCTTCGACGACGACGGCAATTTCATGTCCGTCAAGGACGGCGGGATGAAACTGGTCGTCCTGGACGAGGCCGACAGTCTTTTCGGCAATGCGGACAGGGGGGCCATGCCCGTCATAAACGAACTCATAAAATGTGCCAGACAACCGGTCATCCTCATCGTCAACGATTTCTACGAACTCTCCAGGAAGAGTTCCGCGGTCAAGACGGAGACCGTACAGATCTCGTTCAGGAAGCCGACCGCATCCGCCGTGCAGAACGTCCTTGCGAAGATCTGCAGGGCCGAGGGCGTGGACATAGACCCCCTGGCCATATCCAAGATCGCCGAGAACGCCAACGGGGACCTGCGTGCCGCCATAAGGGACCTGGAGTCTCTGGCGTACGGATACGGGAGCGTGACGTCCGAGGACGCCTCCGTACTCACCGGGAGGGTGGTCCGCAAGGACATGTACGCCCTGATGGACGCCGTATTCCGCAAGAAGGACCCGCAGCTGGCCTTCCATACGTACAACGAGGTGGACGAGGATCCCGGCACGGTCGCCCTCTGGATGGAGGAGAACATCCCGTACGAGTGCCATTCGACCGGCGATCTGGTGAGGTGCTGCGAGAGGCTGTCGCGTGCAGACGTGTATCTGGGACGTATAATGAAACGTCAGAACTACGGATTCATGTCCTATGCCCGCGATATGATGACCAGCGGCATACCGGAGGCCCTCCATTCCAAGAAGGTCACGTACGACAGGTTCCGTTTCCCCCAGTACCTCATGAAGATGAGCCGTTCCAAATCCTCCCGTTCCCTCAGAAGGTCGCTGTGCCAGAAGCTCGGATACCTCACCCACAACTCCGGTTCCAGGATACAGAACGACTGCTACGACTTCTATCGCACCATGGCGATGTCGGATCCGGAATTCCGTGTGATGCTGGTCAGGGACGCCGGTCTGGAGCCGGAGGAGCTCGGGTTCCTCATAGACCAGAAGATGGATTCGAAACAGGTGAAGCAGGCCTTCGAGGAAGCGTTCCCGAAGGAGGAGAAGGAGCCGAAGAAGACTTCTCCGAGGAAGAAGGCTTCCAAGAAGGAACAGGGCCTGGACTTCGCAGTCCCGGAGAAGAAAGAGGATCCGGCCGCCAAGACCCAGACGTCTGTCGGAAAGACCGTGCCGGATCCCGAGGTCCGGGGACCCTCCGAGAAGGCCGTCACGGACGACAAGGGGTCGGTGAAGGCGGACGACGCATCGGCGAAGACAACGCCTGCACCTCCGAAGAAGACCCAGAAAAGTCTTTTCGATTTCTGAGATGATAGCAATGGATGAGGAATACAGGCAGACTCTCATACGCCAGCACTATAGGATCTACCGCGACCATGCCGCAGTGAAGCTGTGCGGGTGGATGAAACAGAGCCTTCTCCATCAGCGCACATGCTATAAACAGGATTTCTACGGGATCCAGACCCACCGCTGCCTGCAGATGACCCCTGCCCTCAACGAGTGCACCCATCTGTGCCCGTTCTGCTGGCGTGTGGAGGGGAAGGATTTCGAGGTCAAGGAATGGGCGGAACCCAAGGAGATGCTGGACGCCCTCATAGACTATCAGAGGCTGCTTATATCCGGTTTCAAGGGGGACGAGCGTTGCGACCCCGTGATGTTCCAGGAGGCGATGAACCCTACACAGGTGGCCTGCTCCCTCGCTGGAGAGCCCACCATATATCCTTACCTCTCGGAGTTCTTCAAAGAGTGCCATTCCCGCGGTATGACCACCTTCCTGGTCACCAACGGGACCATGCCGGAGAGGATAGAGGCGTTGGATACCCTGCCGAGGCAGATCTACGTGACGGTGGCCGCACCCGACAAGGCCACATATGCCAAGGCCTGCCGGCCCAAGATAAAGGACGGATGGGAGAGGCTCATGAGGACGCTGGAACTGTTCCCCTCGCTGGAGACCAGGACGGTCGTCAGGCACACGCTCGTCCAAGGGGTCAATCTCATGGATCCGGAGAGCTATGCCAGATTGGACAGGGTCGCCGACCCCGACCTCATCGAGCCGAAGGGCTACGTCTTCGTAGGGGGTTCGAGGCAGCGTCTCACGGTGGACGGGATGCCGGCGTTCGAGACCATAAAGGATTTCTCGAAGAGGATAGCCGACATACTCGGCATGGACGTTCTTCGCGAGAAGGCGGACAGCCGCGTCGTGCTCCTGGGTCATGAGGGTATGGAGCTGGATGTCAGGAAGGCGTGGGAGAAAGGTCTTCCGCCGTCACCGCGCATGGACAGACTGACGGCGGATATGTGCCAGTAAGGTGTTTTATCCGATTCGGACGTATCCGCCCGCTATCAGGCAGATGACGATCACGTGGAGGACGAGGAATACGTAGTTCGCCTTGAACTTGGTCTTCCTGGTCTTGTGATGGAACAGGTTCATCCCGATGACCGCTCCCCAGGGACCTACAAGACCCAGAAGGATCAGGGTCTTCTCCGGGGTCCTCCATTTGTCCTTCACCGCCTTATGCTTGTCCCAGCCGTAGGCCGCCAACGATATGAGGTTGATCAGGGCGTATACGGCTATGGCCGCGGTCGCGGTGGTGCTCATGCCTTCATCCTCTGGATGAACGATACGACGCCCTTCTTCACGCCGTTCTCGTCGGTCTCACCTTTATCGGGGAAATATGCGGCGTCGGGGATCCCGAGATCCTTGGAGACCTTCTCGCACTGCGCGTCCCCTTTGTCGCCCATGTACATGCAGCATATGAAGAGCGACGTCTTCTTGTCGTCCAGGACGGCTTTGTTATCCTTTACGAACGACACGACCTTTCCGAAGGGCTTTCCGGCATGGATCCCGGTCCCGATTATGACCCTGTTGTAGGACGTCATGTTGATCTTGGTCTGCTTCTTGAGGTCGAATATGTCGGCGTCGAGTTCTTTCGCCATGTATTTGGCGGTCTCGGCGACATGTCCTCCGAACGAGGAGGCGTAGATTATCGCGATTCCGGTCGTCTGTATCCCTTCCCGCACTTACGTGCAGCCCCTTATCACAGTTTATGCGCTATATCCTTTGCGCGCTCCAATATCTCGGGGGTCAAGGTGTTCTTCTCGTCGCCCGGATCGCACACGGCTATGGTCCCCACAGGCTGTATCCCGCACATGGAGCAGACCTGCCGGAGGTGCGAGGCGCAGTCCTCCGAGCTCTCCTCCCCTGTCATGCACGATACGACCACGGCCGCCTTCTGGGTCCCCGGGAGGAACGTTTTGAAATCCTCGGAGAGGAATCCGTAGAACCTGTCCAGGACCAGTTTGAGCTGTCCCGATTCCACGTTGAAGTAGAGCGGGGTGGACAACACTATCCCTTCCGATCCCGCTATGCTTTCCAGTATGGGGAGGGTGGGGTCCTTCGCGATGCATCCTCCCCTCTTCTTGCAGGCGTTGCAGGCCCTGCATCCTCTGAGTCCCTCGATCTTATCCAGGTGGAAGGTGGCCACCTCCTTGCCCATGGCCTGACATTCGTCGGCAATGGCCTTCGCGATCTTCGCACTGTTCCCGTTGGCACGGGGGCTGCCTATCAGGACGGTTATCTTTCCTGCCATTTTTATCGCATCCCCTGTGCGGTATCGATGTTTATAATCCCATTGCTGTGTATGGACATCATACGGTATCGATCCCAAAAAAAGGGGAATGTTATTTTAATCCGCGATGGATTGAGCCAGATTATGCCATATGAGACCGAGCTCATCTCGGAGAACGAATGCAAGTCCTTCCGCGACAGATACGACGAGGAAGGGCTGTTCTCCGCAAAGGCCGACATCAACGGGATAATAGTACAGCTTTTCACCTCCGACAGGGACCATATCGACATGTGGAGGGACAACTTCTACGCCGCATCCGACAGGGTCCGCGCCCATGCGCGCCTCTATTGCATAACGGACAAGGAGGAACCGGAGAGCAAACTCTATTTCGAGCCCGCCACATGTACAGCGTTCCTGTTCAATTTCGACTATTACGGATGGGTGAAGAGCATCGCCCTCGGCATAGCCGGATACATCCTGGAGGGGACCCACGACACATATTCCGTCCACGGGGCGGCCATAGACGTGGACGACGTCGGAGTGACCCTCATAGCCCCCTCCAAGACGGGGAAGACCACCCAGTCCTGGGGTCTTCTCAGGGCCGACAACTCCTCCCTGATCTCGGACGACTGGTATTTCGTCACGTTCGGGAACGGTAGGCCCAAGGTGACCGGTTCGGAGAAGAACTGCTACATCGATGCGGATATCGGAGACGTGTGGGAGGAGTATAAACCCCTGGTCAAGAACGTGAAGTTCGACAACAAGGGAAGGGGCATAGCCAATGTCCGCTGGGTGACGGGGGAGTCCTCCGTGTCCCAGGGCTGTTCGCTGAGGTACGTGATCCTTCTCCAGAGGAACACCTTCGAGAAGGAGGTCGTCCAGAAGATAGACTCCCATCGTGCCCTGGAGTATCTGATGTCCGCCGACCTGTGCAACCCCCATCAGATAGTCCGCGACCCCTTCAGGAGCACCCTCCGTGCGAACTTCTTCAAGAAGCTCTTCGAACAGTGCGAGGTCTACATGGTCAACACGACCGGAACGCCGCAGGAGACACAGGCAGCCATAAGGAAGATCGTCGGTGTTGAGTGAGATGAACCGCAGGGATGAGAGGAGGGCGGAGAAGACGGTCGAGAAACAGCTCCGCCGTTCGTCCAAGGAACAGGAGCGTACGCTCCGCAGGCAGAAGGCGGAGAACGCCGACGACCGTTCGGCCATAAGGGAGAGGTACAGGAAGAAGAGCGCCGCCCGTATGGAGAAGAAGAGCATGTTCCGCACGATGATCGTATCCACGGTCATCATCTTCTGCGCGTTCCTGTTCTTCGAGCTTCTTCTTTTCATAGTTTCCGGCGACGGGGGCGACCTGAACACCCATCTTCTCAACCTGGCGGACAACTCGTTGGCGTTCGTCATCGGTCTGACCGCCATGGACGCCGTCATGTACGTGAGCCAGCTCCAGAGCAGGCGCAGGGGCGAGAGCAGGGCGATCATCAGGCACAACAGGATCGTCCAGCCGGCCATAGACATGTATCTGGCCAGGAAGAACATGCTGATCACCCCTCCGGAAAGGGAGGTGAGGACGTTCCAGATCGTCTCCGACTTCAAGATACGCGACCTGAAGGACATGTACGGCCCGTCGGACATCGTAACGGATGCGGGCAGGACCAAGATCGAGACGTTCCGCATCCAGACCAAGAGCCTCCACAAGGCCATGATGAACATGGTGGAGGACATCGACTTCGATTTCAACCCGGAGATATGCGATGCCGCCATGAGGTTCATCAACGCCACCACCTACGGTACCGCCGCCCTCGACTCGCTGATAGCCTTCGGCGAGGAAGGGATGAGGAGCAAGAGGATGACCCTCATAAAGCAGATGAAGGAAGAGGAGGACGGAGGTTCCCTCGGGGATGCGAGGGCCGAGATGAAGAACGTGTACCTCGTACAGCAGATGATCCAGGAGCAGGAGGCCGCCATCAAGGAATACCTCACCACCATCAACGAGATGAGCGACGAGAATTCCAAGAACGCCGCCTACGACCATTACGAGTGAAGGATGACGGGGACCTCGTCCCCCAACCATAACGAATCCTCGGCGACGGTGCAGTCATAGGCGACCACGTTAACGCCGGCGGCGACGGCCTCCTCGCAGGCCCTGCCCAGTTCGGGCTGCATGGCGTAGTTGGGGGAGAATCCTCTCACCCCGGACATCTGTATCAGGAAGATGACCCAGCACCTGTAACCGCTGCCGGCAAGCCCCGTGAGTTCGCGGATGTGCTTCAGACCTCTCTCCGTCGGGGCGTCCGGAAATAGTGCCAGACCGTCGGATTCCAGGGTGACGCCCTTAACCTCTGCGAAGACCTTCTCCCCGTTCCGCTCTGCATAGAAGTCGAAGCGGGAGTCCCCGTACCTGTATTCCGGGACCACATTGTCGCACTTCCCTACGATCTTCTCGAAGGATTCCTTCACCACTGCATTAGGGGCCTGGGAATCCATGTTTATGAGCAGGTCTCCCTTGTAGACGGCGATCAGGTCGTATCCGGTCTTCCTCTTCGGATCGTCGCTTATGCTGAGGACCACCTTCGCTCCCGGGACCAGAAGTTCCAGGCATCTGCCGGTGTTCTTCACGTGACACCTAGCAACAACTTCGGAACCATTATCGCTAGCCAGCATTACGTTAGCTATGAATCTGTTGGGCCTGTCTATGAATGTCCCTTGAATCACATTGTCGTACTTCATATCCATTCTCCCGATCCGTGCCGGACAGGGGAGCCGATCTTGGAATTTCGGTCAGGAAAAACCTTCGACATCAACTTCGGTAGGCATCAAGGTGATGGATATTGGGTGTATAATTAGTTTGACGGTCCGGAGGTCGCCCTAACAGGGCATCATCTGTCTAGCCCGGTTTTGAAAAAAATGAAAACAATGTGCTTGATTGGTGCTCAATGAGGATGTAGATTATCATCTCCGAATCGAAGCAGATCCTATCGACGGACGATGGTCACTTGATGCCTCCAAAATATCCAATCGTTCCTAGATTTCCCCCTTCGTCACCGAATCCCCTTTCCTGAAATGAGTAATATGGGGGTGGTCGCCCATGGCTACCCCTCCGCATATACATCTGACCATGTTGGGGACCCTATCGCATCTGTACATGCTCTTTCCGCATATGGGGCAGGAACGGCGTTCATTTTTGATGCATCTTTTTTGATTGGTATTTGGTACATTCAGTCATTAAAATCATCTCTATAAGGGACAGTATTCATTGGAAATCCGGACAGTGCTCCTTTATCATCTCGATCATCCTGGGGATGTCAGTATCTTTACCCTGCAGCAAGGACTCCAGCTCATCCACCGATTCAATGGAATCGAAGATCTCGCTGTATCTCCTGGGTTTGTTCCTCTCCGGTATTTCGAACCCTGCCTGTTTCATGATTGAATCCAAATCGGGGTCGCTCATGACAGGTACTATGCACTCATAGAACGGGGAGTCCCTGAACATGTCCTTGGACCTGAAGGATTTGGCACTGACGCGATCGCTGTCAACGTCCATGATCACGAATATGGTTATCTCGGACATCTTCAGTTTTCTGCTGACTCTCCCTTTCTTGTATTCCTTGTAGTACCTGTTCAGAGCATTCAGGTCCTTGAACGGACCCTGTTTCAGGAACTCTCCGGATTCGCGCAACGAGATGGTCTCCGCACCCTTGTTCCTGGATACGGGTACAATATCCGTACGCAGCCATTCGGAGAGGTAATTGCACAGACGGATCTCGCATTCCCCGTGTTCCACCGCCACGAATACGGTCATTCGTCCTCCTTTCCGATCTCAGCGATGCTGTCCAGATCCAGATTCGCGATGTAGGGGATTCCCATGAGGTTACCCTCATAGTACTTGTGACGGATGCTGTTCTGAGGCCTTATGCGTTCGATTGACGAGACGCAGCGGATTTTCTTGAATCCGTTACGGTCTATCCCGATGACGTAGACGTTGTCCGCAGAAAGCGTATCCATCAGACAGGTGTTGTGGGTCGTGGCGATGAGTTGCCCTTTGATCTCCGGAATCGTCTGTTCCATCACGCTGGTTATGAGCAGATCGTGGACTCCCGTATCCATCTCGTCGACGAATACGCACCCTCCCGCTACACAGGAGAGCAGGGAACCCATGACATTCATCATGTTCTTCGTACCAGTGGACTCCCAGTCTGCGGGTATTTCCCTTACCTTCCCGGAGATTCTCTTCCTGAAGAACAGTTCGTAATCCATGCGGCCGTTCTGGATCTCTCTTCTGAAGTAGGCACCGGTGACATCGGAGTAAAGCCTGGAGAAGAATTTGGAAAGCATCTTCTCCACGACATCTAGCTTCTCCGCATCCTCGGAAGGGATCGTTCCGCTGGGCAGCCTGATCTGCCCTTTCTTGGTGATCAGGAACATCTTGGATTCCACGGTAATGGAATTGATACCGTCTATGAAGGATAGGAGATTGGGATTGACATTGTCATCGATGAACTGTCTGTTGCTGCCCCGGATGTCTTCGTTGAGGATTCCCAGCAGTGAACGGTTGCCCCAATACTGGGCAAGTTCGCTCCTTATCTTGTCCCTGAACCTTTTGTCCTTTATGAGCCCGCGGACGAAGTACGGTTCGTTCCCTTCCTCGAGCCTGTAGAGGATCCCCTTACGGCTGTTGATCTTGTTGGAGAGACATTCTCTCACCAATGTGCCAGCAGCATTGAATTCCAGAACATATCTGGCATCGGATCCGTTGAATGCGAAGATGAAATCCAATCTGGTGTTCCCCTCGCAATCAATCATGCGGAGTGCCCTGACAAGCTCGGCGAGGGACTCATCGGAACCTGTTGGATCGATGGATGCCGCACTGTCGGTATCCCTGCGGATAGTCCCGGAGCTCACCAGAAGGAGGAACATAGCATTGATGAGATTGCTCTTACCGGAACCGTTCTCGCCGTAGATGAAGGCGTGGTTTTTGACGGTCCTGTTCTTCCCAGTCAGATCCAATTCAATATGATCGAAAGACTGGAAATTATCCAATACCATCGAGCGTAACATAAACACACATATAATTTCTGATATATATAATAATGTCAATAACAAATATTTTTGATATATATTATACCAATTTAAGATGTTAATTGCATTAACTCTACAAAACGATTTGGTCGCAGAAACGAAAAACGAGAGGCAGATAAATCTTACATCACAATTGAATGTACTCGCCAATAGTGTATTATCTCATGTTGGACAGTTTGATTCCTAAATCTGCGGATTGTATAGGTTACATCAGGCCAGCACAATCT
>ULUB01065808.1_pt1 | contig 23825 bp, 22 predicted proteins | sample 1958111 | NCBI WGS metagenome assembly ULUB01 (sample SAMEA4835749, study PRJEB28245) | human gut metagenome | biome: gut microbiome; material: fecal sample | place: Denmark | collected 2008
TTTGTGCGTGGGGAAAATCCGATCCGTGATAAAAAGTGGTTTCCGTGGGAGCATGAACAGTACTTAGAAGCAAGAAAGCGTGGCACTTTTAATCCCAAAGAGCAGCAAGAAAAACAGGAAAAACCGTTAGAAGAGTGCGAATTTCTCGGCGAAGAATCCCTAAATTATCTGAAAATGCAGAAAGACAAAAATGAAAATATCAGGCTGTATGAACTGGATGCTTTTTCGTTTATGATGATGGATCTGGATGAGATGGAAAAGAAGATTCATTCTACTCCGAACGATAAAAAGGGAAAAGCAGGAGAGCCGACAATCAGCGCCGGCATGATACAGTCAGCCCTTCATGCGGAGAAAGAACGGGAGAAAGCGGAACGGAAAGCGTGGTTTGTAGAAAACTTTGATTCGCTGACGCTTCTTGACATTTATTCTTCCGAGTGGATCGGTGAGATACGAAGAAATGTGATAAGGGATCTGCTGCAAGCACAGGCTCCGGAAGAAGTGATAAAGTCAATCATCCGCCCGGAGATAGAGGAAGGACAGGTGCTGCAGAAAAAGAAGATGTGGATGGAGATGGAGGGATGTGGGGGATAGGGTGAAGTGAGAAAGTGTGGGGGAGATTTTGAGAATATGGCGGATAATAGAAAAATAGGGAATAAAAAATATTTGTTGTAACTTAGTTTGTGTGATGATATACTTTAAGAGAGACAATAACATAGGAAAATAAATCTAAATAATAGAATGGAGATATAGTTAATGAAAGGACACCAAAAGCAACCACTTATTTCTTTTGAAAATAGTGAAAAGTTAGTATCCTCGGAAGAAGTTAAGGGAAAAGTGGAAGATGTAGCGAAACAAACAGGAGATAAGATTAAAAAAGGACTTGAAAATCCGACAGCATCTACTGGAACACCTATTGATAGTTTGAGTGGTGGGGCAAAGTTTATGGCACAGTTATCAAATATAGGTGGAGGTTCAAAGGCGACTGGTGGTGGGGGAATACAAGATGGATTTAACACAGTTAATACAAATACTGAGGCAAACACAGTATTAAAAGTGTTGGATGGTGAAAATTATATTCAAGAATCTGAAGATGTGAATAAATAGAGCGTGTATATATTATATTTAGATAAAGAGCGATAGAATCCACTCGTTTCATCGCTCTTTTTTTCCAAAATCATCACGAAGGGAGTAAAAGCCCTATGCTAGACATCAAAAATCGCAAAGAGCCAAAATGCAAGTTTGCCTTCTGGATCAGTTCACTCTAGATAAAGTTCGAAAAATATACAAATCCGACAACAGTTCTTCCTAGAGTGAATTTATTGAAAAGGCAATCTTGTTTTATGCGAGATACCTTTATGCGGAAGAAAACAAATCTTATTTCCCCGGCATCGGGACTTCTACTCTTAAAGGAATTGTAGCCGAGAGTGACAACCGCCAGAACCGTATGCTCTTTAAACTCTCGATGGAGATGGCAATGATGATGAACGTGGTCCCGCCATACAGGACATTGACAAAGTTTCACTGGAACGGCTACGGAGGGAGTGCGTGAAAGAAGTCAAGCGGCTTAACGTTTCCTTCTACATTGAAGAATGAGAGATTGTGTGATATTCTTGCTTGAAAAAGGAGAAAATCATGAAGAAACAATCAGAATTAATCAATGAGTATTTGTATTATGGGAGAAAGCAGCGAAAACTGGATGAAAAGACGATCAGAGCATATCATATTGATTTGGAACAATTTTCAGACTTTAGTGAACAGGAAGAGATTGTAATGTCAAGAGAGGTAATTCGACAATACATTTTACATTTGCATGACATTTACAAACAAAAGACTGTAAAGCGCAAGATTGCAAGTTTAAAGGCCTTTTATTCATATTTGGAGGAAGAAGAGATAATAGAAGATAGTCCAATGCGAAGAGTTCGAACGGAATTTCGTGAGGAGAAAGTTTTGCCTCGAACCATTCCTTATTCTACGTTAGAAATGTTGCTAAGTTATATGTATTCTCTGAAATTACAGGAAAACAATACGGAATGTAGAACAAAACTGTTAAATCGTGATATTGCAGTGGTTGAAACACTTTTTGCCACGGGGATACGTATTTCAGAATTATGCAATCTACCGCAAAAAAATATTGATTTGGAACAAGGTATATTCTGCATAAAAGGAAAGGGAAATAAGGAACGGTATCTTCAGATAGGAACCGTTCAGGTATTAGAACAACTACAAGAGTATAGACGGCAGTGGGAGATTGAGTTGAACCAAACAGAATTTTTCTTTCTTAATCGTTTTGGAGAGCGTTATTCTGAGCAGGCAGCTCGACGAATGGTAAAGCGGTATGCGGAGTTAGCAATGCTTAATCTCCATGTTACACCACATATGTTTCGACACGCATTTGCAACGTTACTTTTAGAGGAAGAGGTGGATATACGTTTTATACAAAAAATGCTAGGACATGCTTCCATTACAACAACGCAAATCTATGCGGAGGTGGCATCAAAAAAGCAGATGGAAATATTAAGAATGAAGCATCCGAGAAATCGTATGAATATATAATTTATACAAATGTTAATAAATGTAAAAAAATATTGAAAACTTGGAAAGAAGGTGATATAATATAAAATATACTGATAATTAAAAATTATCTGTTAGTTGTGATCAATTTATAGTGACAAAAAGTTCATTTGAAATTTATTTGTAACAGTCGAAATATTATATTAATTCGATTAGTTTACATAAATGAGTGCTGGATATATATTGAATAAAATGTACTAATGTAAAAAAAGATAATGCCGACAAACAAAAAATATGGTAAAATAAAAATGTGCGAAATGAAATGATATTGGATTTTAGAGGATTTGGTTTGCTGTGTTCATAGGGAAAAGCAAACGGCGATAAAAGAAAGAGTGTAGGTGTTTTTGTGTAGAGAAAATGGTTTTGGAGGTTTAGGGCTATGGAATATGAAAAAATCGGGGAACATACAATAAAGAAGTTTGAACTGGTTAGTAAATATGCAGAAGGGTGGGCGCGTAAAATTCTGGGATATGGAAAATCTAAGGGATTGGTCTATATTGACTGTATGTGTAATTGTGGAAAGTATTATGATAGTGAAGGGAATGTTGTTGAGGGGACTGCTTTGCGGGTTGCAAAGTATATTAATGCTATTAATGAGAAACACAAGAAAAATAGCATATTGTTTTTTAATGATATAGATAAAGAAAAAATTGAGTGTTTAAAAAGTGAGTTAGAAACTTTAAATTTAAGATATGTAAAGTATTATTGTTTTAATACGGATGCCAATGCCTTGCTTCGGATAATTTCTGAACAAGATTTTGATAAACATAATACTTTATTGTTTTATGATCCATATAATGCAGACATTGATTGGGACGCACTGGAACCCTTTTATAATATGTGGGGAGAGGTTATAATTAATCATATGATTTCAGATCCAATTAGGGGAGCAAAGATGGCTCATAAACCTGATAAAATTGCAAAATACGAGAGAACATATCGTCAAGGGATTGATGAGATAATAAAAATTAGTAATCAGCCTAATAATAGGGAAGAACTAGAAAAAAGGATTTCATCCATTATAAATTCATGTGTATATGATGAAAAGTCTTATTATATAGCTTCTTTTCCGTTTTATATAAAAACTAATCAGTTAGTATATAATTTAATATATTTTAGTTGGAATAGAAATGGGATTGTTTTGTTTAAAAGAACAGCGTGGGATGTTTTTGGAGGGCAATCTGCATTGAAACATCGGGTGGCTTCTTCTGTGACCGGGCAGTTATGCCTTGATTTTGATAATGGGAAGATTAAAGAAGAGGCACAACGAGGTGTATATACAGTTTATGATATTGCTAAATATGTGTACGAGAAGTATAAAGGAAAAGGAGAAGTGAGTTTTAACGATATCTATATTGTTTTGGAGAAACATCCAATATTTCCTTCTGATGGATATAAAAATGATTTAAGGGAGATATTGAAAGAATCTTTTGGCGTAAAAATAAAAAAAGCAAGTGCTGTTTTTGAGGATTGAGAATAATATGAATAAAACAAAGATACAATGGACGGAACAAACATGGAATCCAATAACGGGATGTTCAAAAATCTCAGATGGTTGTCTTAACTGCTATGCGGCTAGAATGGCGAAAAGGCTTAAAGCGATGGAAAATCCAAGATATAGGAACGAATTTGAAGTGACAATGCATAATGATTTGTATGATGTTCCGATTAGAATAAAGACTCCGAAAATGATTTTTGTGAATTCCATGTCTGATTTATTTCATGAAGATGTTCCAGATGAAGATATATTGAAAATATTCGATACGATGAATAAAGCATCGTGGCATACATTTCAAGTTTTGACTAAGAGACCGGAGAGAGTTTTAAAGATGGATGATTCCGGGATGTTGAGTTGGAGTAATAATATTTGGATGGGGACTACAGTTGAAAATGATAAGTATCTTCATAGAATAGATTGTTTACGACAGACGAAGGCCTATGTTAAATTTTTGTCGTGTGAACCATTGCTCGGTAGTTTAACTACTATGGATTTAAATGGTATTGATTGGGTGATAGTTGGTGGTGAATCTGGGCCACATTCGCGAGAGATGAAGGAAAAGTGGGTGCTTGACATAAAAGATATGTGTAGGACTCATAATATTCCATTCTTTTTTAAGCAATGGGGAGGAATTAATAAAAAAAAGACAGGAAGAGTTCTTCAGGGAAAGATATATGATGAATTTCCTTTAAAGTAAGATTTCATGGAACTAAGGAGGAGTAATGATGAGTATACCAAACGCATATAAAGGACGATATTTTTATCATTTTACACATATCGATAATATCGAGTCGATTGTAAAAAATGATGGATTATTTTCAACAAACTTAAAAAAGGAAAGAGGAATTGAACATCACAATATTGCCAATGTAAATATTCAGCATAGACGTAGTACAATGCAAGTGGCTGTTGAACCGGGTGGTGTAGTGCATGATTATGTTCCGTTCTATTTTGCTAGTGTAAGTCCGATGCTATTGGGATTGTTAGAAAAAAAACTAATTGATCAGCCATATATTTGTTTTATTGCGATATCTATAGAGCGACTTTTAGAAGATAATGTAATATTTACAGATAAATCGGCAAATGCTAATATTCCACCACGTTTTTATAAAGATCCAACTGATTTAGATAAACTCACGTGGGATTTGATAGACTCCAAGAAATGGGGAGAGAAGACGGAAGAAGAAAGACAGTTAAGAATGGCAGAGGTTTTAATATATAGAGAAGTACCTTTAGATTGGATAGATAGTTTTATAGTGTTTAATAAGATTGCCAAGAGAGAAGTAAAAAAAGTTTATAAATCTTTTGGAATAGAGTGTCCACCGGTTTCATATGACTGGTTTAATAATCGACCATTTTTCTTTACAAAGTTCTTTTTGAAAGAAAGAGAAAAGGAGACATTGGTTATTGGACCAATTCAATTGCGGCAGTCCTATTTATCGCTTGTGAATAGAATAATAGAAGAAAGGGAAGAAAATGATTATGAGTCACCAAGATTTAAGGATGTAGAGAATGCATTATTGGAAATAGAACATAATTTTTGTGTGGTTCCTGAATTGAATGGTATATATGGATTAGAAACGGATAATAAGGTTCATAAGGAAACAGTAAGTGAACATACATTAAATGTTGTAAGCAATGTTAAGAAAACGAGGTTTTATAATCGGCTTTCAGAAAAATGGCAAAATGTAGTATTATTAGCTGCATATTTACATGATATTGGGAAGGGGCCGAAAGAAAAGTGGGGGAATGGGATACAGCGAGCATATCCTGACCATCCGGCAGATGCCATTGATATGCTGAATAGAATACTCACCGAGGATATTGAAGATATATCGGATAAAGAGGTGAAAAGAGTATGTTTGTTAGTTGTTTATCATGATTTGTTAGGGGATGTTATTGGGAGAGGACGAGACAAAAATGAAATATATGGACTAAAGTTATCTCAAACAGAGCTGATAATGCTGGCTGCTTTAGCAGAGGCAGATATTAGGGCAATTGGAGGGTTCTGGGAATATAAAATAGATGAAAAGTTAGTTGATTTAATAGAAGAGATTATGAGGTGATAGAGGATTGATAGAATATGTAACAGGTGATTTTTTTGATTATCAAGCTGATATAAGGATTAACACAGTTAATTGTGTAGGAGTGATGGGAGCGGGTGTTGCACTGGAGTTTAAAAATAGATACCCGCAGATGTTTAAGGAATATGTTAGAGTTTGTAAAAATAAAGATATTAGCCCAGAAAAACCACATATATGGGAGGAGTATGATTTGTTTTCAAGATGCATCATTGTAAATTTACCAACGAAAATTCATTGGAGAAACCCATCGGAGTATGCTTATATTGAGTCAAATTTGCAGTGGCTACGAAATTTCTTGAAGGACAAAGATGAGGAGATAGTTGTAACATTGCCTGCATTAGGATGTGGGCATGGAGGTTTAGATTGGGGAATTGTAAAGGAACAGATAAGGTATTATTTAGGAGATTTGAAACCTAGAATACTTGTGTTTGACCCTGTGTCATCTAATGCAAAATTCGGAGATGCACATTATGGTTTGCGGAAAATTGATGGAGATGTAAAAATAATTCATAAAGGAGAGTCTCTGTACCCCTTTGTAAAAGATTCTATTAATGAGATTTACTGTAAAGGTAATACTGAGATATTATCACTAAAGCATTTAAGTATAATGTGCGGAAATGAAATGCAAGAAAAGGAGATTAATGCTATTACGACAACTTTGAAGGAAATTGTTTTTACAGATTACGCAATAGTATTAGGGTTAAATAATAAGAAGCATTTGGAATTAGCCAAGATATTATTAACTAATGGCTGTAAATTGATTTTAGTAATACCATACGGAATTACTAAGTTTAAACAATATGCTGAACTTGCAGAATATTCTAATAGATTTGTTATTTTATCTTATGTGGCTCCAAATCAAGAATTTAAACGTTATGAATATATTAATTCGTTTAAATATAGAAGTGAAATGGCAGATGCAATTCTTTATACTAGCGAGAATCAGAATGACATTAAGAGAGATGTAAAATACTTGAAAAAGTACAAATGTGTATTTTATATAAACTATTGGTATGAAAGAGTAGATGAATTTTATTCTATTAATGCAAAAAAAATAGTGATTGATCCTAAGACTCTGAAACCTAATGCGAATATTATACAAGATTGTTTGACTGGAAAGCAGCAAGGAAGTGATGATGTAGATTAATAGTTGTATGAATAGAGAAGATGACAGGCATCTTAGGATCACCTGTTATCTTTTTTTAATACATTTAACTGTTGTGGTAGTTAGCGTAAAAAAACTTTCGGAAAAATAAATATTGAAAAAGGCAGTTCCTTTGTATAAAGTTTTAAGTGACGAAACAAAAAACGCAAAGGAGAACTGCCTTATGTATAACAGTATAATCGATTTTATCGAAAATGACACTACCAAAATTAAAAAAATTCTAGTAAAATATCTTTTTGCCGGAAATACGCTTCGGTTTGAGGAAGATTTGATGCATGTAATGATTGAGTTTGGCCGAAAAATCTATCAGGAATGCTTGAAAGAAATCGAGGAAAACATCCGTCAAAGTGAGTTTAGAAAGAAGAACTACTATGTCGAACACAAAGCGGACCGGAGAACACTTCTTACAACCTTTAGAAACCTGGAAATTGAAAGAGCTTATTATAAGCCTAAAAATGGTGGGAAATCCGTATATCTTCTTGACAAATATGTAGGACTTGCCCCACATGACAAGGTGAGTCTTGCCGTAAAAACAAAGTTTGTGGAAGAAGCCGTTGAAACCAGTTGCCAAAAAGGCGGTGAAAAGGCATGTATGACAGAAGATGTCGTTTCAAAACAAACCGTAAAAAACACGATCCATGAGCTGGAAGTCGAATTAGAGGAAGAGATCCCTGTTCAAAAGAAAAAGATAAAAAATCTTCATATTCAGGCAGACGAGGATCACGTTGCCCTTCAGTTCAGTAAAAAGAAAGGGGACCTGACTGTAAATGAAATGGGTAGAAAAGCAATACCGCCATGCCCAAATTGATCTTATTGTATGAGGATATTGTGCGCGATGGTACGCTATCTTTAAACACAAAGTGGTTGCAAAATAAAGGTAAGTAGTTATATAATGATGGAAGAGTTATATGTTTCAAGACATAAAAGGAACGGAACAAAGATGATAAGAAATGTTGAAAATGCAAGATTAAATCATTTGGTTAATAAATATGCAGTAAAAAGGAATAATGAAATAGTGCTGGATGAAAACACCAATTTGATAGATGATTTGGGATACGATTCCATAAGCATAATACAATTGCTTACGGAAATAGGGAATGATTTGGGAGTTTCAATAGAGCATTCTTTTGAATTTACATCCTTTAGATATTTAAATATGTTTTATTGTATTCATAGTATGTTTAATGAGTATTATAAAAGGTATTTGGGAATTACAAAAGATGGTAAAATAAGTAAGAATATAGTAGTATATTGTTCAAAAAATAGAAACCATCCAATAAATAAAAGATATCTTTATTCGGGCATTATAACTTACTATAACCAAAATTGGATTTTGTCATGTGATAGCAAAAACAAAGAATATTTTTGGGGAGAAATGAAACATATTACATTAGAAAACTATGATACTATAATGCAGAAATTAGTAATTGATGGTTATGAAATTAGGAAGATGTATAGAATGATTATTGATAAAGAAGTTGATGTGCGAGAGGAGAAAGAGGAAGAATATGATTATATTTATATTGATGAGATGAGAAAATATGTAGCAAAAAGTGAAGAAAAAACGATTGGATATTGTAAGGTTTCGGACATAGACTTTGGATTTGGAAATATAGTTGTGTATATAGATGAAAACTATCGACGCCAAGGCCTGGGTTCAACCTTACTAAATATGATGATACAGAAATGTTTAGAATTAAATATTAATCCGGTTTATGTTGTGGATTCTTCAAATAACGCATCTATTAATCTTGCTGCAAAGTTTGGATTTTCGATTGCCAGTATGGAAGTGATTATATCAAAAACTGTCTAGATAAATTGAGATGAGTTGATGGAAGGTTAAGCAAAACACCCCATTGACGAACAACTTAAAATATGATACATTAATATTGATATTAGCAAATGCTTGATCCACGCTTGTTAGGGAAAATTTATTCCTAACAGGCGTTTTTTAGTTGGAGGAAGGAGAAAACAGATGAATTATAAGTATGTGCGGATACAAGGAAGAGAAGATTCTTATATTACAAAGTATCCCAAAGGAATTTTTAGTCTATGTTGGAATCTTGTAAATGATGGAGTGATGGAACAGAGCGAAAATGACTTGTTTATAAGCATTGATGAATGGTTTAAATGCAACCTGCCGGAACCGGAACCATGCGTAAACCGTGAAAAAGTTATTACATTTTTTAAATGTGATTCTGCAAAAGAAATGTACTCGAAACTGAAACCGGCAATGAAATTATTGGATAAATACAATAGAGCGTATGATGTTGTCTACACGAATTTTGTTGGAACAATTGTTTATGAAGATGAGTGGCAAATTGCAGTCAAAGTGAATGATGGAGTGATAGTATACTAGAGAAAAAGGGCTAAACAATGATATTTAGAGCAAGCAACGGAGCAGAAATTCTGGATAAAATAGAGATTGATGAGGAGAAAGCGTTAATTCAATATCCTTCTATTAATCATGCGTTGGTTATCGTAAAATGCGAGGATGATTATTTGCTTGGTTATCACAATTGGAGAGATGACTGGGAGACATTTGGCGGTTTGCGGGAAGAGGGAGAGAGTATAAGGGAATGTATCGTTAGAGAAACCGAGGAAGAACTTGGCTTGAAAAATGTAAACTTTGAGTATTTAGGAATTGTTTATTATAATATGCCGCCTGATTATTGGAATAAAGAGTGGCATGAGGAGTACGGTGGCTTATACGGATTCGTTATTGAAAAAGAAATGCTCGAAATAATTGATCAATGCAGAAAAGATAAGGATGAAATCGGAGAAATTGCATTCCTGTCAGAATTAAAAAAGCGAAGAGAGAAAATAGATGAAATAAATGAAGCCTTGCTAAGATATTTCTAGTGGAAGTTATTCTTTGATGGTTGCACCTGTGAAGCGGGTATGTTATACTGTAAGACAAGAAAAAACAAATATTGGAAGAAGATAGAATGAAAATAGGGAGGGTAATGTGAAAACAATAATAGCAATTTTCTTGTTGATCTTGGCTGGCATGGCAAGAGATAAAAATTGGAATTTATTAAAAATACTGCTCTTTTTCGTTGCCATCGGTCTTTTTGTCAGTCATGCGATTGACATTTGGGTAAATAATTTTGGCGCGCTGATGTGAAGGGAAGAGGAATTGGATTATACGTTGTTGGAAAGAGTACAAGGAAGAATTATGAAGAAAATAGTTATGATATTTGTTATTTGGAATTGCTTATTTTTCTTGTTTAGTTGTAGCAATGAAACGCAGAACCAAAATGTACAAAAAGATAGTAAAGAGACAAAAGTGATTTCTGGAAATAAAGAAAATATAGCGAAAAAAGCAACAGGAACCGGCGTCGATATTGCGGATCACGGAACCTTTGTTTTTTTAAGAACTGCGGATGAAAACTATGAATTTTATGACATTGATGAAAAGAAAATTTATGAAGGAACATTAAAAGAAAATTGTGATATTAGTTGCTGGCATACCTATAAACAACATTTATATATAATGGTTCATGACAGGAAAAATAAATCGACTCGGTTAAAAGATATTAATCTGGAAACCAAAGAGGAACACTGGTTAAATGCACCTAATAGTGTTTTTTATATTTATAAGGATAACATCTATTTTCAAGATGAAAAAGAAGATACAGGAGTAGTGGAAAAAACGAATTTAGAATGTAATGCTGTTAAAACTGTAAATTTGAATAGCAATAAAGAGGGAGTCTCTCTTGAATTGATTTACAATGATAAAATGTACTCGGCTAGCCAAAATAAAATATATACTTGTGATCTGGCGGGGGAGCAAAAGCAATGTGTTATGAAGGGACAGGGAATAAAAGAAATTTTCTTTAGTACCTTTGATGTGATTGACGACCGATTATATTTTTTGGCAGAAAATAAAGACACTAAAACATGTGTCTATTGTATATCCCTTGCTTCTTTTGAATTAAAAAAAGTTTGCCAAGATGTTAGTTGTTATGTTTTAGGCGAAAAAGGTATTTATTATGTTTCAGAAGACGATGGAAATGTCTGCTATAAAACATATGAAAATCCAGAAAACACGGAGAAAATAGCGATGGAGAATGGTTCAAACAGCATCTTGAAATATGGAGGTAATGGGTGGTTGATTCAGGAACAAAATTCAATTTCCGATGGACAAATTTATGCGTTTAATGAACTTAAAGGAGAGTCTAAAATTTTGTTTCAAGTGAGTAATGTTGAAAAAATGCAAAAGAAAGGACGATTAATGAAGAAAGACGAAAACATCAGTGACATAGAAATTATCGAATATTATGATATTCAAGAAGATGAACTTTACCAAAATAGAAATATTACGCCGACAAGTGCTTATGCTGTCATAGAAGTTCAGGAAAAGTTTCTGATAGGATATAATAGCTACCGTGAGCAATGGGAGTTTCCGGCTGGAAAAATAGAATCCGGTGAGACAGCGATGGAAGCAGCAAGAAGAGAATTGTACGAGGAGACGCATCAAATTGTGGACGAACTTGAGTTTTGCGGATTGTTTAAGATCTATGATAAAACAAAAAAGGAATACCGGTTTCGTGCAGTATATAAGGGGGAGGCAGAGTCATTAACCGAATTTGTTCCGTGGGAAAATGATGAAATGCTGGGGATTCGGCTCTGGGATTTTGGTGATGAGAGTATATATGTTGATCCGGTTGATACAAAGATGGTAGAAATGCTAATGCGAAAAAATCACTTATGAAAAATTGAAAATCGGTATAACAAAGCCATAAGAGGAGAAGGTTTATGAAGAAAAATTATATTATGATCTGCATGATTTGTGCGCTTCTTTGTTCGTGCAATTCAAACGAATCAAACAAGCAAAATGCTGCAAATAATTCAACTTATAATGCGGAAAAGCAGGAGAAGGAAACGCAAAAGGCAGTTTTTGATGCGTTAGAAAAAAGCGACACACAATGGGGTGACAAAAAAGTAGAAAATAGTAAATTTGTATTTTATGTTTCGAAAAATAGTTTGGTTCAAAAAGAAAAAGAGACAAATGAGAAATCTATTTTGAAGCGGTGGAAAGGCAAGAAAAGTATTTCTTTGTGTTGTACCGAAAGTGAACTTTACTATATCGAAGATATGAGGAGAGTAGGTAGGATTCAATTTGAAAATGAAAAGACGCAGCAGCTTATCACCTATGAAATGCTTGAAAAGGCTGGATATACATTCCCGGATATTTTTGGAATGGTTGTGTATTCCAGACACATTTATCTTCAAATTTCTGGATTAGATGTTATAGAATGTGGACAGAATGGCGAAATAGGGGGTAGAATTGCACGAGATGTTCGCACGGGTGCATTTTATGAGAATGCATTATTTTACGTGAAGCGTTTTGGGGATGAGATTTTTCGGTATGACTTGGAATCAAGGAAAGAAACGGTAGTGCGAAAAAGGAAGGACAAAGAACATATGAAATATTACGAAATATTCTCGGTGGATAATAAACTTTATTATGAATTGGGAACGGATATTTATTTATACGATGAAGCAGGAAATGACGTGAAAATTGGCGAGGAAGGGAAGGATAACGAATAGAATGGTAAAAAAGAAAACAGCAAACGCCGCTCTGTTTCGGAAAAGTTTTGGGTATTATACTATTCAAAATCTTGTTACGATGGGGTATGTTTTGTTGCAGGCAAAGTTATTTTCCGATATGGTTTCGCTTGCGATGGAATACCGGTATACACATGTGCTATGGTCCGCATTGTATCTGATCGTATTGACAAGTGTGTATTTTGTAATGAATGCAATGCTGAAAATTAAGACGGATCTGGCAAAAGAGATTGAGTATCAGAGGTTTCGTGAAAAAGTAGTAGAATCTTTTTTTAAGCAGTCTAGAAAAAGAATTTTCCAGTTTCATGCTGGAGATATTCAGAAAACGATTGATCTGGATGCTAAAAAAGTGGCAGAGTATTATTGTACCGGACTGCCTACGATTGTTACGAATCTGTTGTTTGTAATTGTAACGATATATTTATTTGCGGCAAAATCTATTTTACTTGCAATTATATTTGCTATATTGTCGGTGCTGCAGACGATTCCACATGTGATTGTGTCGTGCTTTTCCTATAAATATTATGATGCAGATCGGGAGGCACAGGCTAAATGGACGGAAAATGTGTTGTCGATGTATTTTGGAAATGCGACGATTAAATTGTATCAGTTACATCATTTATTTTTTCGGAAATTCAAACAATTAAATCAGAAATGGGATAGATTAGGGAGAAAAGCAAGTGCGGCAGGAAGGTTTAGTGAAGGAATTCGTTCATTTATAGAAACGATATTACAAGTTTTTAGTTACTTGATCTTAGGTTATTTTCTGCTCGAAGGCAGTGTGGATTTGGCAGCGGGAACGTATCTTTTGGTGCTGGCACCTAGATTGTTTTCTTATACAGATTCTATTTTTTTCGTTTTTCCGCAGATTGCAGAGTATAAAAAGGCGAGGGGAAATATAGAAAAATGGCAAGTAGTTTACGAAGATAAAGAAATTGCTTTAACGTGTCATAAAATCACAGTTGATTCTATCAGCATCCAATATGAGAATAATAATATTTTAAGGGATTTTTCTTGTGAAATAGATTTTTCGAAAAAGTATTATATTGTTGGAGAGAATGGAAGTGGAAAAACATTATTATTAGAATGTATTATCGGACTTAAAGATGTAGAGTGTGGAAAAATATTGTACGATAATTGTGAAGCTAACAAGATTGGAAATCAGCAATTTTATGATGCGTTTGCCTATCTGCCCCAGGAAGATGCAACACTAAATCTTACGCCGTATGAACTGTTTTGTGAAGCAGGGAAAGATGAGGTGGATAGCGCGTTAGAAATTGCCAGACAATTTGGTTTATCTGAGAAAAATATATGTTCAACAGCAATTTGTGATCTGTCAGGCGGGGAAAGGAAAAAAGTGTATTTGAGTCGGTTGCTTGCGAGGGAAAATGAATTTTTGTTTTTAGATGAACCGACAAATTGTTTGGATTCTGAAAGTGTTGAAATACTTATTGAAATGATGAAAAAGCGGAAGAAGGGTTGGCTTGTGATTACACATGATGCGAAAATGTTTCAGAAGGAAAAAGATGTGACAGTTTATTCATTATAGATATGAGGAAGGAAAATGCATATGAAAAATAAAAATATATACCGTGATACCGTACGCTGGATGTTGCTTCCTGTTTTGTCTAACGTTATTTACGAAGTGTTGAAACTTTCTATGGTATTTATTGTTGCATATTTTCTAGGTCGCGTCACAGATGCGGCGATAGCAGGGAAATATGATGTTTTTCTTGATAAAGGTAAAGTGTTGCTGCTTATTATCGCAATCGGGGCAGTCTGTGTTCCGTTGGCGGCGATTGCGATGGATTTTATATGGATCAAGGCAGGTTCGGTAAGTGACATAGAGATGTGCAGTAAAATATCTTTTTGGAAATACGATAAATTGCGAAAGATGGACGAAGGAGAGATTGAGTACAAATTATCAGAAGAATTATGTGAATTCCGGATTTGTTTTGCCAATGTACTTTCAACTCTGATTCTTGTTCCCATCTTTGGTATTTTTTTGGCGTATTGTGTAAAACAAATGGGAGTTGTCTATTTGCTGTTTGGTATTTGCTGTTCTCTTTTTACCTTGTTAATACCTATTATATTTCGTAAAATAAACTTGAAATATGAAAAAGAAAATTGGAATTATTTATCCGGACAAAATCAGATTTTTACGCAGATTTCACAATTTGCAAAGACAATCAAATGTTTTGGATTAAAAAATGGAATTGTAAAGAAATGGAAATTACGATTTGAAAAATATCTGAATTCATCGCGCAAAAAGGCAATTAAAATTGAAAACTTGGCAGGCGAAGCAAATGGATTTGTAAAAGCAGTTTCGCAGATCGCTGTTTTAATACTGGGGTGTATTTTGATGGAAAAAAAGATGATAACAACAGGATGTATCGTTATTATGCTTCAATATTTAAGCATTTTTGATACTTTTTTTGATCGCTGTATTCAATCCATTACCAACATAAGCAAAGTGAGGGAAAAGGCAAATAGATTACATATTTTTTATGATAATCTGGAACGAGAAAATGGTGTGAATTTATGGGATAGGGTTGAAACAATTTGTTGTAAAAATTTAAGTTATTCATATGATGGAAATAGCGTGATCGATAATCTTTCCTTTTCTATAAAGAAGGGCGAAAAGATACAGATTAAGGGACAAAATGGAAGCGGAAAATCAACGCTGCTTAAAATTTTGTGTGGACTGGAGACAGAATATGAGGGAGACGTATTGATTAATAATATAGAAATTAGAAGAATAAATCTGTCAATGTGGAGAAAAAAACTGGCAGTTATTTTTCAAAATGCTTATATTTTTTCTGGTACGGTGGCAGAAAATGTTGCGATGGGAAAACTGAATGCGGCAGAAGAGCAGATGCAAAAACAGATGCGGTTTGTTAAGATAGATGATATGGCACAAAAAGCAATCAGTTATGGTGCAAATGAGCTGTCAGGTGGGGAAAAACAGAGAATTGCCGTGGCGAGAGCCGCCTTAAAAGATAGTGAAATAATATTAATGGATGAGGGCGATAATCATCTTGATGCAGAAGGAAAGAAGATTTTATTTAATTATTTAAAGCAAACGGATCAGACTGTAATTTTTATCAGTCACGATTTGGAATTTGGAAAAGTGGCAGACCGTGTATTGAATTTGTAAGAATACATTTGAAGAAATAGAAATGCAGCTACTTGAAATTGCTGGAGAAATATGGTAAAATAAAGTGGTATAAAAAATAATAAAGGACGTGTTAAATGAAAACAATTAATGATTTAAAAAAGATTTTAAAGAAAAGTACACCGGAAGGTATCAATGGTGCCAGAAAAAGTTTATATCAAAGAATGTGTGGCGACAAATATTGTTACTACAATGACATCGTATTATTTTTTGATTTTGTAAGCTATAAAACACCGGAACTTCTGACTATGAATATCGGGATTCCAATTTATAAATGGGGGATAGACAGCCGGAGTTTAAGTGGTATCGAAACGTATGCGGAGGATTATTTCTTTCGAGAGATCGCTGCAATTATTAAATTGTTTGAAAGAGATAGTGCGGTAGAAGATTCGCAGAAAGAATATGTGCAGGCGAAGCTGTATATACAGGAATGTGACAGCAGAATCGTAAAGCGAACGTGTTGTTATTTGCAGGATGATTATGTTTATGTGAAATGTCATTGTAAGATGCCATTGAATGGTTTGAATGTGGTGCCGGGAAAGAAAGCGCTGCGGATGATTACGGATTTGTTGAAAGAGCTGGATCAATGGATGGAGAATTTTAATCTGACTCAATATGAAGAGGGAAGAAAAGTATATGTGAATCAGTTGAAAATTCGAGATATATTAAAAGAGAAAAAAGCGGTTTGTTTTATTCAGGATGGAAGTATTCTTCCAAGAGATAGCGAGGGAAAAATAGAAGAAAATGCTACTCCGTTTTATGCACCGGAGGAAATGCGGGAAGTCCTTAAATTGAGTGAAGATGAAACCGCGGCGGGAATGCTTATAAAGCAGGGAATTACAGCGGTTACAGGCGGTGCTTATTCAGGAAAAACGACGTTGCTTGAAGCCATTCAATCGGGAATTTACAATCATGTTAGTGGAGACGGACGAGAGTATGTTATAACGGATGAGAGCGCTGTAAAAGTTTGTGCGGAAGATGGAAGACCTGTAAACAATCTGGATATTTCTCCATTTTTTCAAGAAGAGGTAAATGGCTGCAGCCTGCAAAAATTCAGCGCACAGCATACGAGTGGCAGTACGTCGCAGGCGGTAAATATTATCGAGGGATTGTACGCAGAAAGCAAAGTTCTTTTGGTTGATGAGGATAGATCAGCCGCCAATTTTATGCATCGCGATGAGGTGATGCGTGACATAATAGAGAGGGAACCAATTATTCCTTTTACCGATAGAATTAAGGAAATTTCAACTCAAATGGGAGTGTCTCTAATTTTAGTTATCGGGGGAACAAGCCAATATTTTGGATATGCAGATCAAGTGATTTTGATGGATCATTTTAAGGCGACAGACATAACAGAAAAGGTAAAGAAATTTGAATTTGTGGATACGAGTAAAAAAACATTAGCTCATTGGACATACACTAAGAAACTTATTACAAAATTTGACAAAGGAATATTGTTTCGCAGCGTTTGTACGAAAGACAGAGCGGCGGTATTTTTCGACAATTATGTCTCAGAACTTACCAATACAGGAAATCCATTTTCGCAGGCACAATTGAATCTATTGGCGAAGGTGGCTGGCATGGTTTTGGAAATGGACGACAGAAGTGAAATAAAAGAAGATGTTGACCACATACTTTCCCAAGTGGGATACGGAGAAAACTTTGGAAATGGAGACTTTGAACAGATCCGGCGAGTGGATGTGCTTATGTGTTTGTTCCGAATGAGCGGACTTGAATTTACCAATGCATAGTTCTTTGTCAGCCGGTAAAATTTGGTTGCCATGATTCGAAAATTGTGGTAAAATGAGTTAAATTGTAGTGAGGACGTTTCAAGCGACTTGGAGGTGAGGGAAATGGAGATTCATGGAAGCTATTTATTGCTGTATGGAGTGGGAATTATTCTAATGATCGTAAATATGATACAGAGTATCTGCCGCCCCAAAGGAAAATTTTTCAATCCACCACAGATGGAGGAAAAGAGAGATGACAAAACGGTATTTAGAATGAGAATGCTTTATGCTGTTTCGCAGGGTATTTTGCTGATCGGTTTTGTTATTTGTGCGTTTAATTTTCACAATTATGTGGTGGCTATTATTGGTTTAACAGTAGGAAATATATTGCCGATTGTTTTGGTAATGCTGTATGATTCTTATTTGAATATGCGGGAAAATAAGCAGACTGAAATATAAAATTACAAAGGCGACTATTGCAAAAGAACTTGGAGTAAGTGAAAAGACGATAGAACGCGAGATGAAAAAGACGAATAAAATCGTTTATATTGGTAGTGGATATAGTGGACATTGGGAGATAAAAGAATAGATTTTGCTAAATAAATTATATAGAGGAGACATTAGCAATATGCCGGAATTATGGGACATATACGATAAAAATAGAAACATCACAGGTAAAACGATAGCGCGTGGAGAACTTATGGCGGAGGACGAATATCACTTAGTCGTTCAGGTGTGGATAAAGAATGACGAAAATAAATGGCTTATTTCAAAACGTGCAGCGACGAAAAGTCAGGCGCTTAAGTGGGAGCCGACAGGCGGTTCTGTGCTGGCGGGTGAAGGGAGTAAAGAGGGTGCGTTGCGAGAGGTAAAAGAAGAATTGGGGATATCGCTTGACCCGGAAAGTGGGGATTTGTTTCGGTCATTTCAAAGAGAGCAGTTTACGTGGGAAAATCCGGGATTTTTGGATGTGTGGGTGTTTAAAGACAATACTCCGGTAGAAGATGTTGTTTTGCAGCAGGAGGAAACGATTGATGCAAAATGGGCATCATCGGAAGAAATAGTACAACTTATTGAAAACGGAGAGTTTGTGCCATTTGGGAAGGATGAATATTACCGTGAATTGTTATGAAAAAAGTATGAACTTGTGATATGGGAGGAGTTAAATGTTTCAAAGAAAGGTTTATCAAAAGTTAATGATTTGGAAGGAAAAATATGCTTCAAAACAGGCATGCCTTCTTGAAGGCGCAAGACAGGTGGGAAAGACAACCATAGCAGAGTATTTTGCGCAAAACGAATATACGTCTTATATTAAAATAGATTTTGCAAATACGACAGAAGAAATTCTCGATATTTTTTCAAATACTGCCAAGTTGGATCTGCTTTTTTTGCGACTGCAGACAGAGACCGGTATTAAGCTTACAGAGGGAGAATCGGCTATTATTTTTGACCAAATTCAATGCAATTCGAAAGCAAGAAACATTGCAAAAGATTTGGTAAAAGATGGAAGATATCATTATATCGAAACGGCGGATTTTTTGTATTCAAATAGAAAATCTGAGGAGGCGTCAGAGTATAAAATTAAGATGTATCCGATGGATTATGAAGAATTTTTGTGGGCGGCCGGCAGCGACAGTAATGTGTTTCATGATATATGCAGATTGGATGAAAAAATGGGAAATTTGATCAATCGTAAGCTGATGAGGGATTTTCGATTGTATATGGCGGTGGGAGGAATGCCACAGGCAGTGGAAACCTATATTGCGACAAATAATTTCGACGATGTGGATCGAGTGAAACGACAAATAATTGAGTTGTACTTAGAAGATCTTAACAGAATGGATAAATCCGGAAAACTGGCAAAGATATATAAGGCAATCCCGGTTCAATTGGCATTGAAAAAGAAGCATTTTATATTTTATACAGCAATCGGAAAGCCAAAGACAGAAAAGGATGAAAGAAAGTTGGCGGAGTTGTGGGATTCAAATATTGTGTTGGCGTGTTATCATCTGAAAACCCCCGATATTACAGCGATTCCAAGATACGAATCGGATAAATTCAGATTGTATATGGCAGACACGGGACTACTTGTTACAATGCTGTTTGACAAGTCCGTGGGAAGTCAGCCGGACATATATAATAAACTTTTAAGTGATAAGTTGGATGCAGATCTTGTGTATTTGTATGAAAATGTAGCTGCGCAGATGCTGACTGCCTGCGAAAGGAAATTGTATTATCATACTTGGAAAAAGGAAAACAGTTCACATTTCTATGAAATTGATTTTTTAATTACATTGAAGGAGAAAATAATTCCGATTGAAATTAAGTCATCCGCAGGTAATAATGAGAGGTCAATTTTGGCGTTTGCAGAAAAATATTCAATGTGTGCCGGGAAACAATATCTTTTTTCGCAAAATGATGTATCGCGAAAAGAAAATTTGGAATTAAAGCCGATTTATATGCTTCCATTTTTGTTTGCGGAAGATAGTAAAATGACGTGACATTTCTGGATATTTTTGATAACATGGAAATAGTACAAAATAAATTTAGGAGGAATGACAACATGGGAAGACAGAATACGTATGCAAATCCATTTATTTTGGAGCGAGCAGATCCTTTTATGATTAAGGCGGACGATGGCTGGTATTATTTTACCGCTTCGTATCCGATGAAGAGGGGTGATGATCCGGAAGGATATGACCGCGTGATCCTGCGCCGGTCAAAGACGGTGGATGGACTTCGTGAGGCAGAGGAGATTACAATCTGGCAGGCGGACGAAAAGACCCATACACATCGTTTTATCTGGGCACCGGAATTGCATTACATCGGTGGAACGTGGTACATTTTTTATGCGGGAAGCAGTGATCCGAAAAACAATTGGGCCTTTGACTGCAATGTGCTGGTGTGTGACAGCCGGGATCCTTATACCGGAAATTGGACAGAAAAAGGAAAATTTCAGAAAACAGAAGGAGATAATTTTTCTTTTACCGGTTTTTCTTTGGACATGACATATTTTGAGGCTGGCGGGAAACATTATGTGATTTGGGCACAGCACAGTGAAGTGAAAATTTCCTGCCTTTATATGGCACAGATCAATCCGGCGGAGCCTTGGAAAATTATTACAAAACCGATGCTGCTCACCACGCCGGAATACGATTGGGAAAAAGTACGTTATGCAGTAAATGAGGGACCGGCGGTGCTGAAACACGACGGAAAGATTTTTGTATGTTTTTCCGCTTCGGGAACAGGACCGGAGTATTGTGTAGGTGCGCTGGAAGCGGACGAAAATGCGGACTTGCTTGATATTGTGGCGTGGACAAAATTTGACCGCCCATTGCTTACTTCGGAGGACCTTGTTGATGAATATGGCCCGGGTCATAACTCTTTTACAAAGGACGAGGAAGGCAATGATATTTTCGTATATCATGCGAGAAGCAAAGAGTGCTTCGAGGGAAAATGTGGATATTCGGACAATGATCCGTTGCAAGACCCTTGTCGTCATGCGCGCATTCACACAGTAGAGTGGAACGCGGATGGCAAACCGATTCTGAATGGCAGAGAAAAATAAAAAGACGAGCATATCACGATTTTTTGGTATGCTCATCTTTTTTTATAGGAAGCAATTTCCTGCTGAATTGTCGTATAATCACGTTCAAATAATTCGTCGCTGATCTGGTGGTGCAATGTTTCTTCCGGAACTTTTTCCAAAATTTTTTTCCGAACAAAATCTTTGCTTTTCTGGCGATAGGAAGGGAGCTTATTGAGTTCCTGAATGTGTGCAATTTCAGGACGCCAAAGCAATTTTGTTTTGTGTAATAATTTACACTTTGGATTGGCTGTGGGTTCGCGTACAATATAAAAATCGCACAGACCATCTATTTCTTCGACACTGATAATGCCCCACCATTCCGGGACATGCTCACTTATATGGTGGGCATGTCGGGAGCCGACGACGACAATATTGCGGTCAAAATACCGGTCGTAGTCTTTTACCTGGCGGTCGAGGCGGGCATACGTGTCGGCATCGCTTTTGATTTCGATGCCAACGACTTCATTTTCCAATACCATAATGACGTCCGCGCGGGATTTTCCCATTGTTTTCTCTTCAATAATACGGATTTTCGAATGCCGGTCTTCCAAAAAGTCGAAGAGTGGTTCGCGGATGTCTTTGTCTTTTAACATGGTTTATTCCTTTCCGTTCCAGCAGTAAGTACACAGATTTTCCGGTGGAATGCCGACCGCATCTAACATGTCGTCGAGGCGGCAGTAGCGAAGGGAAGTAAAGTTCAATTCTTTGCGGATTTCTTCGATCATTTGCTCGTATTTTTCGGATTCCGGATCGGCGTATTCCTGCAAAATTTCATCGGAAACATCTTCTGTGCCTTCCAGTCTTGCGATGACGCGGCGTGTGATCAGATCCATTTCCGAAGACGAACGTGAAAAGTTCAAATATTTACAGCCATAAATAAGTGGCGGGCAAGCCGGGCGGATATGTACTTCTTTTGCCCCACTCTGATACAAAAATTCGGTGGTTTCGCGCAGCTGTGTACCACGCACGATTGAGTCGTCAATCAAAAGCAGGCTTTTGTCTTTGATGAGGTCGTGCACGGCGATCAATTTCATCTTGGCGATGAGGTTGCGCTTGCTCTGAATGGTAGGCATAAAGGAACGCGGCCAAGTTGGCGTGTATTTGATAAACGGACGTGAAAATGGAATGCCGGAAGCGTTGGAATATCCGATCGCATGAGCTGTTCCGGAGTCTGGTACGCCGGCGACGATATCCGGTTTGACATTGTCACGTTTTGCTAAATTTGCTCCGCAGTTGTAGCGCATTTTTTCTACGCTGATTCCCTCGTAGGAGCTGGAAGGGTAGCCATAATAAACCCAGAGAAAAGTACAGATTTTCATTTCTTTTCCCGGAGCCATCAATGTTTTTACACCTTCCGGTGTCACGACGTCAATCTCGCCCGGTCCCAATTCTTTGTAGTCCTGATATCCCAGATTTTGGTAAGCAAAGGATTCAAAGGAGAGGCAGTAAGCGTCGTCTTTTTTTCCAATGACAAGCGGGGTGCGTCCGTATTTGTCGCGCGCCGCATAAATTCCCTTTGGTGTCAAAAGCATCAAGGTAAGTGAGCCGTCGATCAATTCCAATGCGTAATGAATGCCGTCGATTAAATTTTCCTTCTGGTTGATGATGGAAGCTACCAATTCTGTCGGATTGACATCACCACCACTCATTTCCAAAAAATGGGTATTGCCGTTGGAAAATAATTTTTCAACAATCTCATTTGCGTTGTTAATTTTACTTACCGTTGTGATTGCATAAGTTCCGTGATGGGAACGTACGATCAATGGCTGTGGCTCATAGTCCGAAATACAGCCGATACCGAGATTTCCTTTCATCTCCTGCATATCTTTGTCGAATTTGGTTCGGAATGGTGCATTCTCAATGTTGTGAATCGCACGATCAAATCCTTTTTCGCCGTAAACGGCCATTCCTCCGCGTCTTGTACCAAGATGTGAGTGGTAATCGGTTCCAAAAAATAAATCAAACATGCAGTCGTCTTTGGCTGCAACTCCAAAAAATCCGCCCATTTTTGTCAGTTCTCCTCCAATGTAATGTATTAAGTTTGTTCCGTCAAGGGTCGCAAGCGAGGCATCCCGGCATTGCAAGCAAGCCGGAAGCCTTGCTTGGCCCCTTGGTCTTAAAGAACTATAGATAAGCCCAACGGATTGCGGACGCTACGCGCCCAAAGCAATCCTACATGAACTCAAACTCCGCGGAAAACCGCTGCGTTTTCGTACATGTGCGGGTCTCAAATAAGGCATCTCGGCATTGCAAGCAAGCCGGAAGCCTTGCTTGGACCCTTGGTCTTATCTATATTGTAACAAGGGGATGGTAATCGTGCAAGAAAAATGTTATACTTTTTTGTAGATTCTTTTGAATGATAGTGCGGAGAAGGCAGGCACACGCCAAAAAGGAAAAGGCAAGAGCTGACGTGTGCGGAGCGGCCCTGACGCCTCTGCA
>ULUB01031441.1_pt1 | contig 23585 bp, 20 predicted proteins | sample 1958111 | NCBI WGS metagenome assembly ULUB01 (sample SAMEA4835749, study PRJEB28245) | human gut metagenome | biome: gut microbiome; material: fecal sample | place: Denmark | collected 2008
TGATACGATTTTAAGAGAATGAAATAAGTTTAAATCACTTCTTTGTATATCGCAATGGCGGAGTCCTGTCAAGGCAGAAAATAATGATGCGCGTTTCAACAACGGGTCGCACGGTGTTTGCGCCAGACGGTTTAGCTCATCAACCGTCAGATATTCCCTACGGCTCTCTCTTCCTTGAATGCCTTTGACTTTTGCAGATACATCAACCGTCAGATAGCCGTCTATAAATGCTTGTTTTAACGCAGCTTTGAATATGGAGAAATAAGTGGAAGCCGTATTTTGCGAAATAGTACCACTCTTGCTACCGCCCTGTGGGGCATTCAGCAGAAACATACGGAATGATTCTATCAACTTCAAATCTATCTGAGAAAAAAGGATAGTATCGCTTTTTGCAAAGATTTTCAACAAATCATGTACCCGCTTCCAGTTGACAATAATGGAATCAGAACTATGGGCGTGACGTAACTGCTGCACATGGTCGAAGTATTTGATAAAGTTGCAACGAGAACGTTCTAACTGCTCCGCCTGTTCCGCATCTGTTTCCGAATACAATGAGGCATTGTCGTATTCCTTCTGCCGCAGGCTCCTTACCTTGTCGGCATAAATACATGCTTCTTGGTCTAACTGCGATTTACATTGTATAATGCCGTTCAAATCACGTTTAGGCTTATAGGTGATCTTGCCGTTTTTGTCTGTTCGGGCATTTTGGGACTTATCCCAAATGGGAGTGGTAATGGTGCGGTTCAAATATTCACGCACTCTTTGAGGGGTGGACTTGTTTGCTTGAAAAACCGGATAGGCTTCAACATACAGATACCATTCCTCACGGTATTCTGACTTGCGGAGTTTTACCGAAACTCGTGTATTGACTAACGCTTTCTTCATTGCTTCGCTCCTTTATATAGATTATCAATTTCTTTCTTGGGGGCATAGACAAAATTCCCTATCTGTCGGGTGGGGATAGAATATTTACGGATATGAAGATACACCGTACTGTCGTCCAAATGATATTTCTTAGCTATTTCACCGATGGTGTAACAGTCCTTTGGCTCCAGACTGTAAAGTTTGGCAACAGGCTTCGACTTTGTCAAGGCTTTCTTTCGCAGTGGGTATAGCTTCATCAATTCATCCTTACTTACACGGATTTGATTTGTTCCAAGATTTATATGTGAAATTGTGCCTTTATGTATCAAACGATACAATGTGTCTTTACTGATACCAAATAAGGCATAAGCTTCCGACACCTTAATATAATCTTGGTGTTTTGGAATGTTTTTCACGATTTCATCCAATCGCTGATTACGCTTTTCCTCGTCCTTTCTTCGCTTGTACGCAATATTGGAACAGCGTTTGGAGCAATACCACGATTCTATGGTCTTGGCGATGAACTCTTGACCACACACTTGGCATTTCCGCTTTATTTCAAACTTTGCTGCTGGCATAATGCTGATTTTTACTTGTTTGTATTTAACCCGTTTATATTTTGTCGCAGATTTCCTACTTTTTTATCGCGGCACAAATATGGTACAAATATACAATAAAAATCCGAGAAACAAGCAAATCCATCAGAAAGTGTTAAAAACAAAAGTAGGGTGCAACTCATTGAGTAACACCCTACTTTTCTATCGTTAGTTATCGTTGTTTACCGATGCTTACTTCACTTCCTCAAAATCAATACGTTATATTCCTCAGCGACTTGCGTGAACGTGTTGCAAATATCATGCAAACCCGAAAATAAGCATCCATAAGCACCCACAGCTCTTGACTTATGCAAAGATACAAAAATCAGATAAAAATCACAACGAATTGTATTTTATCACTATCTATCTTTTAACCAATCAGTAATACGTTTCCCTATCGTTACAGATTTATTGAAAGAATTTCTTCTTAAATAAGCATCAAAATTCGCCCAAGGTGGCAACTCGTAATTCCCACATATATTAATTTTAACCTCTTTTTCTAGAAATGTATCTATTAAATGATCCAACCCCCTCTTCCTTATAAGATTATCATACAAGAACAAGGTATTAATTGAAATGGCCATAACAGGTCTACATGCAATATCGTTCAACTCCAAGTCAGGGAATACTTTTGCAACCTCAATAAAGCTTTTATTCAGAATAGACAAAAAACCTGGTTGAAAGAAACGTATATCTTCTAATACCAATATAGGATAATAAGCAACATCATTGGGTATTCCTGTATCCCATTGAAAAGTATCAGCCTCTATTGAATCTATATGCCTTGCGAGTTGTCCAATACCTATAGGCTCTTGTCGCTTCTTAAATTTTTGTCGATTTGGATCTATATTATAAGTTTTAAGTACTAGTTTATTTAAAAGATGTTCCATCATTTCATTGTAATCACCTTTATCACGTATAGCCCCATTCATTTTTATAGACTTACATTCCATAATCAGCAAATTTCCATTTTTACGCGCATAAAAGTCTGGTTCATTTTTATCCTCCTTTCTGTCACAAAAATTTCGAATTGGGAATGTATACATTTTTTCGGGAACACATCGGAACATTGTATTCCTAAAAAGTATTTTTTCTATAAAATCCTTATTAAAATCAAAAAAGCCAACATTCTTATTTTTACCATTTATTAAAGGTGAAAAATCAAAAAACAGACTATTAAAAAGACGTTCACAAAGCAATTGTATATTCATAATCACATAACCTGAACCATTTTCTAATTTTACAAATGGTTTAGAACGGAATATACGGTAGTCAATATTATTATCTCTTTGATATGCATTTCCGTTTTCGTTATAAGGAATAAATTCATTCTCATCAATAGATAAATTCTCGATTAAAGTAGGAGAGAAATATCCTGTTTGATCCCTTTTACTTATTTGTTCTACATTTATTACAGGCAACCCTTTTAAATTATTTACACGATAATTTTCCGTTTCGTGTGCTAAAAATAAGATTGTAGAGAAATACTCTTTCCAGGACGATATTCCCCATTGGGACAGAAGTATTTCTGAAGCCCTCAATAAAACTTTATTTCTGGGAATATAATCTATTAACGTTTTAAAATAGTATATTTGCGCTTGTAAAACTGCTTGAAATTCATAATTATTACAATCATTGGTTAGAAAGGAATTCAAAAATATATTTTCTTCAGCATCTTTTAATTCTTTGTCCTTTTCAGTAGAACGAGTAAACTTGAATATTTTCTCATTCAAAGTCAAGATGATTTTGAATAAAGTCAACTCTTCGTCCTCAGGTGCTATTGTTGCCTGAAAGTCTTCAATTTTTATAGCAAAAATAGTACGCCAAAGTTCCAAACTTGTCCTAAAGGTACAAAGAATCACCTGTCCACCAGAAGGTAAACCAATGCGCTTAAAATAGGATAAACATTGTCTGTTCAAAAAGTCTTCATGTTTTTGACTATAATGAGAAAATAAGGTATATTTATTATTAGGGAAATACATATTGCCATATTGCAAACTGAGAAGAGTTGCCATTCTCACAAGTCTATCTCTACTAAATGTTTTCAATACACTAGGTATATCTAAAGGCTCTTCATTAAAGAAGAAGTCTGAAAACTCTATAACACGTTTAATTTCTATTCTATTCATATTTAATATTCCATATAACAAATTGATACCATACATGATTTCAATCTATCATTCTACATTGCAATCTAACACATATCCTGCCATACCTTCAAACACAAAATTATCATTTATCAACAAGAGAAATTCTTAATTACAAAAATATGAATTTTATCACTTTTAATAGAATACAAACGCATAATAATCAAAAGTGAGGCATAAATTTAACAGAATATCCACTTTTATTCGTATCTTTGTATGTAATATTGAGGTATTGTGCCCAAACAACAGCAAGAAAATCATGCAGATACACGATAACAGACTCATAGCAGAATGTACGTCTTACGATTTCAAGGAGATGCTGGAACGCAAGAAAGTGAAATCTTGGCTCAAGTCCGTGTCGGCTTTCGCCAATACGGATGGTGGCAGCTTGTTCTATGGCGTAAACGATGAAGGTGAAATTGTGGGGTTGGAGAACGTGCAGGCAGATGCCGATTTTATCAGCGAAATGATAAAGGCACGGCTTGACCCTGTACCGGAAATACAACTTATCCCGATTGAACATGAAGGACGCACCCTGCTTGAAGTGAAAGTCAAGGCTGGAGTGCTGACACCTTATTATTATTACCAAGACGGAACGCGCACGGCTTATGTAAGAGTTGGTAACGAAAGTGTGGAGTGCAATGCGCAACAACTCCTCTCGTTGGTGCTGAAAGGTACACACATGACGTGGGATTCGCTTCCTACACAGGTGGATGCAAGCAAGCACTCTTTCATCATCCTTGCTAATACGTTCCGCGAACAGACGCATCAGGAATGGAACGACAAATATTTGGAATCGTTCGGGTTGGTAACTTCTGACGGAAAACTGACCAATGCCGGACTGCTATTTGTGGATAACTGCACCGTGTTTCAATCCCGCATATTCTGTACCCGTTGGACGGGGCTTTATAAGGATGACGCTATCAGTTCTGTAGAACACAGAGCCAACCTCGTTTTGCTTTTGAAATATGGCATGGATTTCATCAAGAACTACACCATGAGCGGCTGGGTCAAGATGCCTAACTACCGCCTCAATCTGCCCGACTATTCCGACCGGGCTATCTTTGAGGGATTGGTAAACCACCTTATCCATCGGGATTATACGGTGATGGGCGGTGAGGTACATATCGACATCTACGATGACCGTGTAGAATTAGTTTCGCCCGGCGCGATGCTCGACGGCACACAGATTCAAGACCGCGATATTTACAATGTTCCGTCCATACGCCGCAACCCCGTCATTGCCGATATGTTTACCCAACTCGACTACATGGAGAAGCGCGGATCCGGCCTACGCAAGATGCGTGAATTGACTGAGAAGCTGCCCAACTTCCTGCCCGGCAAAGAGCCTCGCTATAAAACCGAAGCCTCCTCGTTCTTCACCACTTTCTATAATCTGAATTGGGGCGAGAACGGCAGAATCCCCGTAGAAGAGGTGGCAGACAGGGTGAACAGTACCCTCAAAAAGTACCCTGTAAACGAAGGAGCTTCGGAGAGAAAGTTCGGTGTAAACGAAAAAAGTTCGGAGAAAAGGTTCGGTGTAAATGCTGAAAGGTTCGGTGTAAACGAAAAAGGTTCGGAGAAAAGGTTCGGCGTAAAAGGAGAGGATGCATCTAAAAGAGTTAGCAGGACAGGGCAAAAAATAATAGACTTAGTTATTTCCGACCCTTCTATAACAGCAGAAGCAATGTCTGTAAAAATTGGCGTGTCCAAGCGGGCAGTTGAAAAGAACATCAAAGAGTTGCGTGAGAGAGGCATTCTCGTTCATGAAGGTTCTGACAAGGCAGGTTATTGGCGTATCATCGTAAAACCATAATAGGGAGGGCGTGACACATGACAATCTTTATCTTGGTCTCCATCTTATTAGTTGCAGCTTTGACGATAGCCTTGCTTATGGGCGTTTCTCCTGCAAGCCAAAAAGTCAAAGTCTGGGCGATGTATATCGGAGCTGCGCTTATGCTCGTAGTTACTCTTGTCGTCTGCGACTATATTGATACTTTGCCGGATTTTCCGTCCAAATTCCGATTTCATGCAGTATTGGTGCTTACCGTAACCGTAGGTTATCTCTGTATTGCCATTGCTTGTATGGAAAAATACAATGTCCTAAAGCGTAAGAACCGTGTACTTGAAGAAGCCCTTACGGAAAAAGAGCAAGAGAAAGTATCCATTCTGATGGAACGTCAGAACGAACAACAACAAGCACTCCAAAAAGGAGAGCTTGAATGGTTTGCCGGAAAAATCAAGATGTTCAGCGAAGAGGAGCAAAAGGCAATCCTTGCAAGTGCCTACGCATTTGCAGAACACGATTTGATTCTTCCACCCTCAATTATAATCCAGCCAAACGAAATGTGCAGTCAGCAAGAACTCATGTATTACGTTTACTCCGCTTTCTCCAACATGGGCAAGAAGCGCAGCGACATTGTGAGTTTCTTATGTCAGGTTTTCAAAGCATATTTTCCTGCTGGTGAGAGTTCTGTATCAAAGAAAATGCCGGGATTGGATAAGGTTAAAGAGAGGCGAGAGAAGGAAAAGAATGCCTCAAAATTATTGTCTCAGGCTCCTGAGTTATAATAAATAAACATAATAATTATCTACATCACGCGATTAAGTGAATTAAAATCACTATTTTTGTATCCTAAAATTAGATTTATATGGACGACTTAAATAGAATCAAAGTTATCCTGGCTGAAAAGAAACGGACAAACAAGTGGCTTTCAGAGCAATTGAATGTCACCCCATCTACCGTTTCTAAGTGGTGCACAAATACAAGCCAGCCAGACCTTGAAAGTTTAATGAAAATAGCAAAACTCTTAGAAGTCGAATTGACAGACTTAGTTAGATTTAAAGAATTTAAGAATAATATCGCAAAACAAAAGTAGATATTTAAGAACATCCGTCGTTTTATTATTCATTCATAATGAAATGAATAGGAACTTATTATATGGCAAAAAAAAGAATATATACATTTATAGATTTATTTGCAGGATGCGGTGGCCTGTCTGAAGGCTTTATGGAATCAGGGCATTTCAAAAGCCTTGCCCACATAGAATGGGAATATCCAATGGTACAGACATTGAGACACAGGCTTGTACAAAAATGGGGTGAAACAGAAGAAGAGGCAAAAAAGAAAGTCTTATTATTTGATATACAAAAAACAGAAGAACTGATAAATGGAAATTGGGATGAAGAATCTATGAGTTTATATTATAAATATAATTCTCATGATGCGACTTTGGGACTTAGACATATTATAGGTAAACAAAACGTAGATTTTATAATAGGTGGGCCTCCCTGTCAAGCTTATTCCATACATGGAAGAGCGACAGATAAGGATTCTATGCAAAACGATTACCGGAATTATCTCTTTGAAAGTTTCGTTAAAGTTGTCGATGCGTTCAAGCCTAAAGCTTTTATTTTCGAAAACGTAACAGGCATGCTTAGTGCAAAACCCGGGGGAATTCCTGTTGTTAATAGAATCTATGATGCATTTAAGAAAATTGGATATATCACTTTAACACCTGAAATATTTAAAGATGCCGTCTTTAATGCTTATAACTATTTTGTTCCACAAAATAGAGAGAGAGTAATATTGATAGGAATAAAAAAAGGTGAAGATTTTACACTTGATGCTTTTTATCATAGTCTTGCTACTAATGTCAGTAAAAGGCATTTAACTGTTCGTGATGCTATAGGTAGCCTTCCACCTATTTATCCTTTAGAGAAAATAGGAAAAATCAAAGGGAAAAATCATTCTCATTATGCAACAGACGACTCAGACAAGTTTCATATGCCAAGACATTGTAGTGAACGTGACATACAAGTAATTAGAGAATGGATTAGCAAGGGAATGAATAAATGCACCCAGCAAGAAGCTATCGATTTTTATAAAAAAGTAACAGGACGTACAACTCTATATCGGAAATATAGAAATCTTGAATGGGATGAGCCGTCTCCAACGGTTGTCGCCCATCTACAAAAAGATGGGTTTATGTTCATTCATCCGGATATAAACCAAGCAAGGTTTATAACAATACGAGAAGCCGCCCTTCTAATGACTTTTCCTATGGACTATGAATTTATTGGGAACAGAGCTTATTGTTATAAGATGATAGGCAATGCCGTGCCTGTAAATTTTGCAAAAGCAATAGCAGAATCACTATATAGAATTTTATAAAATGGCAAATATATTAATCGCATGTGAAGAAAGTCAAGCCATTTGCATAGCTTTTAGAGAACGAGGCTATAATGCATTTAGCTGTGATATTTTAGAATGTAGCGGAGGGCATCCTGAATGGCACTTTAAACAAGATGTACTTTCTGTTATTCCTAATCGAGGTGGTATATTGGAAACGGGCAAAAAATATTTTCTGCCAGAAGGAGAAGAATGGGATTTAATGATAGCCCATCCACCCTGCACATATTTATCTGTAAGCGGTGCAAGATGGTTATATCACCCAGACGATGCCAATCTACCTATAGAACAACGGCGTGAACATCCACACCATATAGGACGTAGATTGGAAAAGAAAAAAGCAGAAGAATTTTTCATGGAGTTTACAAAAACAAATATTAAACGATGGGCAATTGAAAACCCTGTGGGATGCATGAATACGTTATATCGTAAACCAGACCAAATCGTACAACCTTTTTGGTTTGGTGACTCTGCGTCTAAAAAAACATGCCTATGGCTGCATAATCTACCGCCGTTAACTCCAACAAAAATAGTAGACTCAGGTGAACGTGTTGTACTATCAAGCGGAAGATCGTTACCCAAATGGTATTCTGACTCATTCAATACAAAGATTTCAACTGAAGAAAGAAGAAGATTGAGAAGTAAAACATTTCCAGGATTTGCACAAGCTGTAGCAGACCAATGGGGTAAACTATTATAAAAATATGAATACAAACAATCTAAAAATACAGCGCTTCCGCACCAATGACATTGTTGATGATGGAGGTAAACAATTTGAATTAGGAAGAAGTTGGTGTGAAGATTTCTTTGAATTTCCCAATAGCCAACAAATCGTTAATGTACAATTAAAATTCAAGCCTTTAGATAAATCTCAAGAAAATCTTTCTGGCAAAGTTATATCTTTGGAATTATCAGGTGTGACAAAACGCGGTGACAGAAAAGCTTATACGAATGGGAAAAATAATCGTTCAGACATTAAAAATTTCTTTATTGACGATTTGCATCTAACAGTTGCAAATAATTTAAACGATTATTTTGCAGTATATAAGTCTCCTACAAATGAATATTATTTGTATTTCATACCAGAACTTTTGTATAAGAACTTTATTTGTCTTTTTGAAACAATAGCCCCAAATGTATCCGTTATAAATGAGAATAGGGATACAGAACCTGAAATGGAAACTATCTTAGCGCAACCTCTTCAACAAATCTTCTACGGCGCACCTGGCACCGGCAAATCCCACACTATAAACGAAATGACAAAAGGAGAGGACGTTATTCGCACAACATTTCATCCTGATACAGACTATTCGTCCTTCGTAGGCGCATATAAGCCAGCAACGAGTTTACTTCCCATTTGCAATGAGATAGGAGAGCCTATGAAAATAGCCAACCAAGCACTATATAAGGAACAGATAGTTTACGAGTTCATTTCACAGACGTTTCTACAAGCCTATATCTCCGCATGGAAAAAGTATGCAGATACGGCAAATGGCGGGCCGAAGAAACAATTTCTCGTAATAGAGGAAATAAACCGGGGCAACTGCGCACAGATATTCGGCGACCTGTTTCAGTTGCTCGACCGTAACGACTATGGCTTTTCCGAATATCCAATCAAGGCCGATGCTGATATGAAGAAGCAGCTGAAAAAAGTTTTCAAAGGATTGGATATTCCGCAAAAGGATAGTATCAATGCCATGTATGAAGGACGCGACGTGGTAAAGGAAGTGTTGGACGGCGACCTGCTGTTGCTACCAAATAACCTGTACATTTGGGCAACGATGAACACCAGCGACCAGAGCCTGTTCCCGATTGACAGCGCATTCAAGCGTCGTTGGGATTGGACGTACATTCCAATCTCCAATGCGAATAAGGGATGGACGATAAAAATAGGCGATACTCATTACGATTGGTGGCAGTTTGTTGAAAGAATAAATGACTTGATTGGCCGAACTACAAACTCAGAAGACAAGAAACTTGGCTATTTCTTCTGCAAGGCAAAAGACGGAGAAATCTGCGCCGAGACGTTTGTGGGCAAGGTGATATTCTACCTTTGGAACGATGTGTTTAAAGATTATGACTTCTGCGACCAAGTATTCAATGATGCAAATGGGAATAAATTGACTTTTGACAAATTCTACACGGCTGAGGGCAATAACTCAAAAGTGATTGAGGAAAAGGTGGAATTATTCTTGAAAAACCTAGGCTTAGAAACATCTGTTCAGCAGGAAAATATGGATGAAAACATTGATCCTAAAATCATTATCAAAGTAAATGATAAAGATGTCACGAAGGTAAACGCCATACCTTATACAGCTATTGAAGAATATGTCAAGTTGCATCCGGAAATGTCGGCACAAGAAGTTGTTGACATCTGGAAGCCATTTAAGAAGTGCTCAATGCGTTCGTGGATAGTATGCAATAAGAAAGAGCGTGATGAAATGGATCAAAGATACGCTAACTACTCTTATGAGATAAAGTGTGCTGACGGAAATTCGTTGTGGGTGAACAAAGACGGATGGATGCACCATCCGGAAAACAAGAATTTGCGTGATACCGTCAGTGAATTTATAGAAGCTGTTAATGGTGCAGATTTAGGCATTACAATAACAGAAACTACCATTTAGCAAACCATGCGCATACTTATAGAAGAATATCAATATAACGTAGCCGACGTGAAAGACATTCTTCACGGCATAGATGCACTGGAGAACGTGGAAGGCAAGGTGTCTATTCATTATGTGGGATATTATTACAATATCCTATTAAAGGATTGCGTGTTTATTCTTCCAAAAGTCCTTCTGAAAGGTGATGAAGGCAAAGAATTAGTGTTCGGTAAATACAAGCCGGAAGAAGTGGCAAATCTTGATGAAAAGAATCCTCTTAATTCAGTTGAACGCGATTTTTTGTATAAGTTTGCCGTATGGATTTACCGCGCCATCGTAGTTTATAAAAACGACAAGCGTAGTGATACAGAGATTGTCTACTACTCTCAGATTGCGCAGGTGGGTAACGGCAGGCGCAGACTGAGCAACACTTATCTGGATATTCTTCTTTCGCTGATACAATTCAATAAGGACAACCAAAGTTTTTTCTTTACCATCGTAAAGAATATGCACAGCGGTTTGAATAAAATAAATTGGATGCGTACCATCGGAACAACTAATGCCATCATCCAAGACGGGCAACCCATTTATTTGAATCCTATAAACAAGAAACGCCAGATAAACTTTGATGAAGAACTGCTCATCATTTTCTTTTCCATTCTGAATTATATCGGAGATGCCTATGGATTCCCCAAACAGATAAGCTGCCAATACCAACTTATTACGGGAAAACGGTTTGAAACATATCTCAATGGTTTTGGAAAGACACGACTTAGACAAATCAAGTACAAATACTTTTCAGACAAAGCACTTCAACTGTGGCAACTTTGCTTTGCATTTTTCGATGAAGCCAGGCAAGTATTTATCACGAATGAGAAAAGAGAGTATCTGTTAGTAAAAAGTTTCTATGTCGTGTTTGAGGCTATTATTGATGAATTGGTCGGTGACAATCCGTTGCCCGATGGTATGGAGAAGAAACAAGAGGATGGCAAGATTGTAGACCATCTGTTTACGGCTCAAAGTCTGATTGATAGCGAAGCCAAACAAACTTATTATATAGGCGACAGCAAGTATTATAAGATGGGGCATGAACTTAGTTCTGAATCTGTTTACAAGCAATACACATATGCCCGGAATGTGATACAATGGAATTTGGACATATTCAATGATGGCAAACAGACTTCATCTGGAGTGAAGGTGCGTGACGATATAACGGAAGGATATAACATCATTCCCAACTTCTTTATTTCAGCGAAACTCAACGAGAACTTTGATTATTCAGACGATGGCATCGAGAAAACGAACCGCAAGCACAACAAGCACAAGAAGATGCAGTTTAAGAACAGACTCTTCGACCGCGATACGCTACTGCTATTCCACTATGATGTAAACTTTCTGTTTGTTCTGTCATTATATGCCCGTGACAATGCCGCTCAAAAAGCGGAATGGAAAGAGAAAGTACGTAATAAGTTTCGTAAAGAAATCCAAGAATGGCTGCAAAAGGACTATGACTTTTACGCCATGTGTGCACGTCCTGGAGTAAATGGAGAAGAGTTTATCAAGCATAACTTCAAGGAAGTTGTAGGCAAAATCTATACTCCATTCAAAGACGAAAAGACGTATTCGCTTGCATTAGACAACAAAGACCCCGAAGGCAATAATGAAGCCATCAAGACGATGTTGTCTGAATTTTTCTATGTTGAGCCATGCCATTTAGGACAGAATCCGAAAGAGGTATTGCCTACAGCTGCTGCGTTTGATGCGGTGAAGCCTACTGATAATGACTTGGCTTTGTGCGTAACCAAAGAAGGTATACATTTCGATAGTGCCGTGGCAAAGATGAAACAAGCTGGCAAGTTAGGTATTGCACTGAATATGAACGGTGCGACATTGCAGTTGGTTGAAGGTTTCACTGCTGCAAAATATCTCATCATCCACAACAAGAGTGACAAATACGCCGCATTCTTTGTTGACGGGAAAGGGCCAAGGCTTGTTTCCGCAAATGAAATGACAGATATGGTAACGACCAAGAAAGGCGCATCCATCTATCTTGTCTATAACGCAGAATTGAATGTCATTCCTACATTAGGCGAATTGGATTTCTCTCCTATCACAAAGAGTGGTGACAGCTATTCTCCACACTTATTACCAATAAAGAGTTTAATAAAAGAAAACTTTGACAACAAGTATGGAAATATATAAACTTATAGGTGAGGCTACGAATTAACAATCTAATATTGATAATAATTTATGACAGACAATAGATATAAATTCGGTGACTTGATTATGACCCAAGGTACCGCCAGTTATTTTCAATCCGACTCAGATTTTGAGAAGCGATTTTCTTTACTCAAAGATAAGATTCGGGAACTCTTTAATCTAAAAAACATCAATTTCCTATTTGGCTCAGGAACAAGCAGCGGTGCTATCCCTACAATGGATGGGTTGTTTAGTGAACTTAAATTCGATGACGAGAAGGAAGTTGCTGAAAAAGCGGAATTTGAGCGTATTGTAAATAAAGTTGGTGAAAATCTTGAAGCGACACTTGAAGTCATGTATTCTGCACGTATTTATTATGATGGAATCCAAACAGATGATGAAAATATTAAAGAATCTAAAGAATTATACAATAGACTCATAAATCGAATTGAAGGATACATATTTAACAGTATTAATGTTGACATGGCCAAAGAAAAGTCAAAAGAAGTTTTAAGGTATTACAAAACCTTTTATCAGAAAATAGCTTTGCGCAATAAGGACTTGTCACGCATCCGTATATTCACTACAAACAATGACCTATTCAATGAAACAGCATTGGATTCCTTGAATATCCACTACATAAATGGCTTCGGTGGAGGGCTTAGAAAATATTTTAATCCAGCCTTGTTTAACTATACTTGGTCTAAAAGGATGGATACAAGTATAGACAAATACGAGCCCGTAGAAAATATGGTGTATTTGTATAAGATTCATGGTTCTATCAATTGGCAAGAGACAGAGCATAAAATGAACAACTATTTCAATATAGAAGAACTATCACCTCAACAATTAAGTTCGGAGAAATCCGTTCTGATATATCCTACTCCTACGAAACAGGATAAAAGCCTTGGTGTGCCATACGTTGATCTATTTAGGGAGTTCCAGAATAAGCTTTTGGAGCCTCACTCAGTATTGTTTATTATAGGTTATGGTTTTAATGACCGCCATGTCAATGACATTATTTATCGAGCGTTGGCAACGAATTCCACTATTAATGTGGTCATATTTGGTAAGAAACCTGCAGACAATGAAAAGGCGAAGAAACCCATCTTTTTTATCAATGACAATCGGATTTTTACTATTTCAGGCAAGGTTTGGAATGAAGAACAGGATGAAAGCGGGAGAATAACAAAAACCAATGAAAGAATCATAAACTATTTCGACTACATAGTAGATGAATTGTTGCCAAATCTCGATTCTTTTCGGAAAGAAGAGAATATGCTTGAGGCGTTTGTAAAACAGCTCAATGAAACAAAATCTGAATGATTATGAAAATCGGAAAAATTATATCTGTAGAATATGATAAGTTTAGGGTTCGTTTGTTTCATACTACTCGAAATTCTACTGTCAATATTGATGGGACGGTATATTATTTTGGCAATATAGGTAGTTATCTGAAGACCCTAAACTCTTCAGGGGAATACATTTTGTGTGAGGTCGTATCAATAGTCGATTGGGTGGGCAAAGAAAATCAAGTCTATAGTACATATAATCTTGATAGTTCTAGGGAGATTATCATAAAACCGATAGGAACATTAATGCACGAAAAATTCTGTATGGGTGTGGGTATATTCCCTTCTTTGTATAGTGATGTGGAAATCGTGACATTTGATGATTTAGATTCAATATTGTCTTACAATGATGGATGTTCCATCGATGGCGTACATTCAACAATCTTCATAGGTACTAGTAAAAGCCTAATTAATTACTCTATAGAACTTGATGTAAACCGATTCTTCAATATACATTCAGCAGTCCTGGGCAATAGTGGTAGCGGTAAATCAAATACAATAGCGCATATTTTGCATGAGGTATATCGCAAGCACGACAATGAAGCATTTGGCGCAAAAACAATAATCTTTGATGCAAATGGTGAATATCCAATGGCTTTTGGAGAACAAGCCAAATTGAATAGAGCCATAATTCCTATTTTCTATAAACCCAATATCAGTAAGGAGGTTGATGGATATGAACCATTTGTGTTACCATATTATTTGATGAATCTTGATGAATGGCTATCTTTTTTAATGGCATCGGAACGAACTCAAAAACCTTTTTGGGATAGAGTCCTTCAAGAAAGTTATAAGTTTTATAGTATTTTCAATACCGATGAAAGAAACGATTCTCATCGATTTGCCAATTATATCAAATGGAAATTACGACAAATGCTATTGAATATTGTAAGCAGAATTGACAGTGATACTTCCAAAATGACTGCTGCAAAAGGAGCTGTTGCAATGCTTAGACAGACATGCAATAGTAGCCTTGGTAATGATGTTGACAAGAATGTTTTGGCAGATCTTTCAAACTTTCTCAATGCTTGTAATGACCTGTGTGTAATTAACTTTGGTAACAATAATGATTCCTTGTCTAATGCACTTAATCTTTTTGCTGCTACAGAAGACGCGCCGAAATACGTATGTATAACAAAACATCGTGACCATTGCGAGGCAAGTCTTTCAGATACCATAACAGAAGGTGCATTTAGACAAATCGATGAAAGTGATGCTTTGTCGGTAGACCAAAACAAGCTCATGCCTGGTAAATACTTTGACTACCACTATCTACGAACCGCAGTAGATATGGTACTTTTGGAGGAAGAAGCTCGTGGCAACCTGCATATTAGAGACTTCACGTCTACATTGATGAGTCGGTTGGATTTCTTTCTTTACAATCCTGAATGCGCGTTTATGCGTATTGAAACTCCTGATTATCTAGATTACAATGACTACTTAGAGAAAATGTTTGGCATCTCAGATTCAGAGGAAAAAAGCAAACAACTTATCACTATAGATTCGAGCGAAGTGGGAACGGATGCTTTAGAATTGATGACAAGTGTCGTATCTCGAATGGTGTTCGATTATAGAAAACGTAAGTTCGGAAAATTGCGACAACAAAAACCAATACACTTGATTCTTGATGAGGCGCATCGTTATATTCGAAAAGATGCAAATTATATTATGCGTGAAAATATATTTGAAAAAATAGCACGAGAAGGTCGAAAATACTCACTTTATTTGATTATATCTTCACAAAGGCCCTCAGAGTTATCCCAGACAGTTCTTTCACAATGTGGAAATTATATTGTACACAGAATTCAAAATGAGGTAGATATGAAGTATATCTATTCCGTTCTTCCATACTTTAGCGAGGATTATATTACTAAAATAAAACAAGCAGTTCCTGGGGAGGCCTTGATTTTTGGGAATTGTGTACCTATGCCCATTATGGTAAAAATTAAAGAGGCTGAGCCAGCACCGAATAGTAAGAACTGTGACATTAAGATCGAATGGTTTTACAAAGAAGTTATTACTGATAAAGACAACACAGATAAACAAAATGGCTGATGTTTTGACCAAAGAACAACGTCATCGCAATATGGCAGCTATACATGGGAAGAATACCCAACCTGAAATATTGGTACGGAAATTCCTTTTTAGTCGGGGCTTCCGCTATCGGCTCAACCATCCACGTCTGCCCGGTCACCCAGATTTGGTGCTGCATAAATACCGCACGGTCATCTTTGTGAACGGCTGTTTTTGGCATGGTCATGAGAATTGCAAATACTTCCGCCTGCCTAAGACTAACATCGACTTTTGGCAAAAGAAAATTGGACGGAATAAGGAACGTGATAAAAAGGAACAATGCCAACTCGCAACTATGGGTTGGCATTGTATCACTATATGGGAATGTCAACTGAAACCTAAAATCCGGATGCAGACATTGGAATCATTGGCATACACCTTAAATCACATTTACCTTGAAGACCGTAAAGTCAAAACATACGAAATACCAGAAAGCGACAATAATCTTATGGCAGCAGAACCCGAACCTACATACGGAGAAACAAAACATCCATAAGATTTACCAGATTTATTTATTCCGTACTTCTTTTCACCTCGGTACCCGTTACGTCCATCAGATGCTCATGCTGCTCCTTTACCGCACGATACATGGAATAATACGCGAATGCTTCCTCCTTATATTTCATGCAGCTGAGTGAGGCTACCACGGCCCATGCAAGAATAGCAATGACAACAATTATCACATAACGAAGTTTGAAGTGATAACTACGCAAGAACAAGCCGTTAACATTGGGCGGAATAATGGTCTGCGGACGCCTTGGTTCATTGACTTTGGCAAGTATATCATCCTGCCGTTCAAGGATTCTCTCCGTATTGGCTTCTATCTTCAAGCGATTCGTGTTGTAATCGCAAACATGAATATAGAGATAGTCTATCAGGCTGAACTTTCGTTTAAGCAAGTCTATCAGTTTGGGAATCCATACAGAGAAAGGAATTCTGTCCGGTTGCTCTTTTCTCACTGATTTTTTCAATATCGACAAGACATCGTTCCAACAGTTATAGAAACTTTTTTCAACGCTATTGCAAATAGCCTGTTCGTTAACGGTTGATTGGGTAGTCTGCTCATGATTTTGAGAACCATCATTCAATTTATTGACGGCTTCTTTCAATTCATTTACACTTTGACGCAAATTTGCGAGATTTGCGGCTATAACATCTTCTTTCATCATCTTCTACGTTTAAAGGGTTTATAAAAAGGTTCATTCTTTTTGGGGCTATTCTTGTCTTTTTCATCACGCCATCCAAGGCTGTTGCTTGTTCCTCCACCAGCACTGGAAATGATGGCCTGATGAGGTTGAAGTAACAGTTCCTCCGTTAAGTTACCCAATGTCGTGCAAAGGCTGTTAAAACTCAAGTCACGGTCAAGCATGGAACCTGCCAAACTGATACCGTCTTGACTGAAAGAAACACCACGCACTTTGTCTGACGCTTGACTTCGGTTAAAACGGATGTCTATATTCCGAACTTTCAATGCAGACAGAAAGTCTTTCCATGAATGGGATTCTGCCAATGCATCCAAAGTTGTGGAACAGAGATTGAGTTTCCGTAATTGGTGAGGACGCAACCGGGCTTTGTTCCTTGCCTTGCTGTTCTTGGGCGCAATGTAAAGGCCGTATTCCTCTGTCAATGCACGGCACACTTTCGTGCTGCGTATCCTTTCGTTACTATCGGGAATAAGGTTGCCGTCATTGTCTATCCGGTTAAACACCAAATGGCAATGGGGATGCTGGGTGTCATAATGTCGGGCTATGATATATTGCGTGTTGCGAATCCCCATCCGCTCCATCCATTTCCGGGCAATCTCCACCATGAGCGCATCTCCTTTCTCATCGTTGGGGAAACGAGCCGCATCTTGCGGTGAGAAGGCTAAAGAAACGTGTTTGACGGGACTTTTCACTTTCGGGCGCATGGATGCCTGTATCTGGAAAGAGTCCGCAATAGTCTTATTACTGACAGTGCAAACACCCTCATGTGCCAACAGTGTAGCACTCTTCTTCTTGTTCTTTTGATCATTGGCATAGTTCACAATGCCTCCGAAGTCCACTCTCGTTTTAATGTTCGCTATCATGACTATCGTTTTTTATCTGTGAAATGATTCTGCTGATTTCTGTAATGATGGTAATACAATGTTGCTTGACTACTTCCAACCCATGAATGTGCATCTGATGTGCAATCTGATTGACATTATTGGCTATGCCGGATAAGTCACGGATGACAGAAGCCATTTCCGGGCTGATACGTTGGGTTACCTCACAACCCATTGCCGCCTGATGGCAAAATTCATTGACAGACAGTCCGGCTTGTTCCGCCTTTGACTGAATATAAATGTAGTCGCTCTCATTGAACATGATGCGAAAACATTTCGTGCGCTTCTGGTAACTCGCCAGCTTCGGGCGACCTCCGGGCTTTTTATTTTCTGTATTCATACTGTTTGTTGATATTGATTTTTTGAGAATTTGAGTGGGCAGTTGTGCCGCTTGCGCAAAGGTTTTAGTGACACTAAAACACAAACTGGCCACTCAAAAAATCTTTCGATATTTACCTTGTTCAATCCGACGCAATTTGCCGCTTCTGATGAAGGCTTCTATCCACTTGGCAGCCGTACTGCCGTTCTCACCCAAAGCTAAAACAGCCGCATCGTAATCCTTCTTCGTGAAGGTTTCAGGCAACATATTATAAAGGGTGTTCCTCCGTGCGGCAACACCTGTTTCCTGTAAAGCGGAAGAAGTCTGTTTGCTCTGATTTCCTGACAGATTCCGATAAATAAAGACGGCATGATAGAGCAATGTATCGCAAATATTCATGGCGACGAAATAGTCGGACTCTTGGCAAACCAATTGGATAATGCCATTAGAATCCGCTTGCACATTGTACACGTTCTCCAAATGGCGGACAGCGGTCAGCACCATCATGATGCGGTAAGCAATCAGTCCCATCCGTCTGACTATGCCCTGCATCCGGTTGTCCACTTCGTCACAACATTCTTCATTCACCCGGCTAAGGTATTCTATGAACTGTTCCTGCAAAGCAGAGGGAAGGGAAAATGCATAGCTGCCATGATTCACGAACTCTTCATGCAGATGACAGAAACGGTCGCCCAATATACGGAACATGGTATTCTTGGATTGGGAAATATTGCTTGTGGCAAACACATTTCTGATACCACGCTTAAAACGAATGATGTAAAAACAGAATCGGCTCATCAGTCCATTCTCCGCATCGGGTAACAACCGCCTTACCTGTTCAGGCGTCCCTGCCAACGCTACAGACACCCTCGGATTGCTGACTTCGCAATACTCCCTGTCCTTGCGTCGGCTCAGACTGACCAGCTCATGGTGGAACGCCTTGCGCAGCACATCGGAATAGTTGCCGTAATCCGACTTCAATGTCTGGCTTAACGTGTCACCTTCAGATTCGAATAACAGCCCGACACCGTCATTATCGCCCAATATCTTCAACAAGGAACTTGCGCTGCTATTGGCCGGGATGATAAGCATACGCATAGGCGGTTCAGTCGGCATAGTTGCACCGTCCGACTTCTTGCTTTTGATATAGGCGTTCATTGCTTCTTTGTATTCCTGCTCCATCCGTTGCGAAAGCTCATGCAGATTACGATTAATGGGAGCCACTAACTCACGGCATAAAGTCAACGCTCCTTTGCCCATTCCGGCATCAGCCACGACAAACAAGTAAAGATTGGGATAAACAATACGCTCGTCATACACACCACAGACATTATGGAAGCAAACCGACAGACATACTATCGCTCCTATCAGAATGGTATCGCGGTCGTCCTCCGAAATGGAGTTACCGACAACTTCACATAAAAAAGGCGGCAGTTGCTCGAACACACATTCGGGAAATGCAGGAAGCTCATCTGCCGATTTTATCCATTTGCCCGTTTTGCCATTTTGGTTATTTGGTAAAATGGATAAATCCTGTTCCCCTACTGAATTTAGCGGAATACCTGCCTGACCAGCCAAATGAAAAAACGAACGAACTGTTATACCTTGTCCTTTGGCTTGCAGGCAACGGGTATATTGCTTGTCTGTTTCTTCCCTTTGATAGTCTGGATGGAAGCGGCTGATACGATGGTAATATTCTCTTCCGTTTTCACCGAATCCGTCAATCAAGGCAAAGCCCAATTCCACCCAATCCTTGTATTCAGGTGCGATGTCAACGGCACGTTGTTCTATTTCGCAAATGATACGTTCTATTTCTTCCTCTTTATTATTAAAGGTGGAATTTGAAGCCGGAAGTAATTTAGGAGATGTTGGAACACTATTCTCAAAAGGGACATTCTCCCAATCTTGGGCGGAAAATATTTTCTTTGACATACTCGTTGTATTTAGGGTTTATATATGCTTGTGGGTCGTAAGGCAGGAAACAGGCGCGCGCCACATCGCTCCCCGACATATCCACCTTTGGCAACCCGGTAGCACGGATGCAGTTGGCAACAGCCTTGAAAAAGCGTGAATGTTCCCATCCTTTCAAATCTACAGGTATAATCCACTTCAATCCATTTCCTGAAGGGCTGGTGAACAGCAGTTCCGTATCAAAATATTCATGATTGAGAATCTGCTGCTTCACTTCCTCCATATTCTCTATATGGTCAAAATCCAGGCACATCAGTCCTGAGTGCATTATCAGTTCCTTTTCATTCCGCTTGCGGAAAAGACCGGAGAAAGTGCAATAGTCAAAGTGAGAAGCCTTATATTTTTTGACATCTGCAGGAGAAGTCATTGAGCGCAGAGTTTCCGTTTGTGGCTGGGCATAATGGCCAACTACATATCGATACACATCCACAATGCCTATTGCCCTTAACGGCTCAATGTTCTGAATGGGCTTGCGAAAGAATGAAAAACAATAGTCCGTCTCTTCCATGTTATCTGATAATCTTTTTAGATTTGACAAATTGTTCGGCTTCCAACATAAGGTCGTCCTGTGTCTTGTGGACTTTGCTCTTCAACCAATCATCTATTTCCGATTGTAAAAAAGCCAATGCTTTATTTATCTTATGTACGGGTATCTGTTTGGCTGACACCCATCCATAAACCGTTTGCTTGGCTGGATGTGACGGCAGATAGGCACAAAGCTCATCTATATCCATCCATTTAGGTGAATCACTTGCCTGCTTATGCTGCAATGCTTTTACGGTGGACTGCAATTCTTCAACAGTCTTAATCAGGTAGGACAATGCATTTGGCATTTCCTCCAATGAATTTACGGTATAACTCATATTCTCACGTTTTTAAGTTTATGCCGCAAAACTATATGGATGCTTACGGGTGCTAAATAGGTGCCGGACAATCACCACTCTGCCCCTTTGTTACCACATGCAGATTTAAGTTTCATTAAGACACCTGCTCTTATGAAAGGTAACTGATGGAATAAAAACATGAGCGGAATTAGAAAAACAATAGGACTTCGGGGATATAACAAAGAAAACCCCTCAAAAAAGCATGGTGCTTCATGAGGGGCAAATGGGTGGTAAATAGAGAATTCCTTTACATAAGTAACTGATGCTCAATGGTGGAAATTAGCACCGCGACCTTATACGGGCAGGTTATCTATATGTAATGTATTGGCAGCTTTCTCCTTTGCTGCATCCACAATATGAGTATAAATTTGAGTTGTTTTGACATTGGTATGTCCCATTAAAGACTTTATCGTATAAATATCTACGCCGTTTTCAAGGAGCAACGAGGCGAAACTATGACGTCCGCAATGAAAAGTTACGTGCTTCTTTATGCCTGATGCCTCTATCCATTCTTTCAATGGATGGGATATCCAAGAAATATCTGTTAGACCCTCGAACACCAGGCGTTCATCATCATCCGGGCGTTCACCACACAGTTGCAACGCCTGTGCAGTAACGGGCTTACAATCGAGCTTCTTTGTCTTTTGCTGTACAACCACGGCCTGCCACGTTCCTTTGCTTGTCTGCTGAATCTGTTTCCACTTCAACGGCTTTATGTCACTGTGGCGTAAGCCGGTCAGGATTGAGAACAGGAACGCACGTTTCAGCACATCATCCTTGCAGGGCGTATCTACCAGCATCTGTACCTCATTCATAGTAAGAGCAACACGAGGCTTTTCAATCGAACTGATACCTTTCACCTTTGCACTGATGTCAACGGTTAGGTATTCATCAATGAATGCTTGTTTCAGTCCGGCCTTGACGATAGAGAAATAAGTGGATGCCGTATTCTGTGAGATTGTGCCTTTCTTGTTACCTCCCATTGGGGCACGGAGCAGGAACATCTTGATGTCCTCAAGTAATTTTACGGAGATGGATTTGAACGGAATGGGATTCCCTTGCGAATAGATTTTCAGCAACTCGCCCACACGCATCCAATTGACGATAATCGAATTTGAACTGTTGGGATGGCGTTTGCTGATGATACCGTTGAAGTATTTGATGAAGTCCTGTTCACTACGTTCATTCTGCGCTGCAAGTTCATTTTCCTTATCTGTATAGAGAATGGCACTATCGTACTCATGCTGACGCAACTTCCGGACATTATCGGCATAGATACAAGCTTCCTGGTCGATTGTGGAACGGCATTGAATAATTCCGTTCAAATCCCTCTTCGGCTTGTAGTTGAAACTGCCATCCGGCAGAATTCGTGCGATGGATGACTTATCCCAAATGGGTGTGGATATAGTCCGGTTGATTGACTCTACAACTCGGCTTGCCCTGTTTGAGCCACGTTTGTACACTGGATATGATTCGATAATCAAATACCACTCTTCCTTGTATCTTGACCTTCTGAGCTTGACGGTCACTTTGGTGTTAGGCAATGCTTTCTTCATTCTATCTCTGATTTATAAAGGTTATCTATTTCTTGTTTGGGTACATACACATAATTCCCTATTTGTCGGGAAGGGATGGAGTATTTCCGCACATGAGCCCATACGGAACTGTCATTGATGTGATATTTCTCGCAGACTTCAGTGATGGTATAGCAGTCCTCCGGCTCCATGCTGTAGAGTTTGGGAGCAGGCTTCTCTTTTTCAACCGCACTCTCAGGCCTACTTAAGAACAGCCGTTCCATGTCGGAACGCTTGATGCGCGTCAGTCTCTCGCCAATGTTGATAGCCGGAACTCGTCCCTCTTTAATAAGCCGATACAGCGTGCTACGCTCTACGCCGAACATGGCAACGGCTTCTTTGACCGATATGTACTCTCTGATGTCAGGAACCAGTTTGGCAATAGCTTCCAGCCTTGCGTTCTTTAGCTTCTCATCCCTTTTACGCTTCCACGCTACATTGCTGCACTTGCGCGAACAGTAGTAGCTGTCGAGAGTCTTTGCGACAAAGACTTTGCCGCAGACCTTACACTTCCTTTTGATTTCAAATCCGATTGTTGGCATATTTTCTACTTTTAAGTATGTATTAGTCGAGATTAGTAGGATTTTGTCCCACATTATCTACTTTTTTGTCTTGTCTCAAATATGTCGCAAATAAGAGATAAAAAAGGGCGTAAAAAAGGCATAGAAACCAAGAACCCCATAAACGCAAAAAGCGTGCAACTCATTGAGCTGCACGCTTTT
>ULUB01071324.1_pt1 | contig 23542 bp, 17 predicted proteins | sample 1958111 | NCBI WGS metagenome assembly ULUB01 (sample SAMEA4835749, study PRJEB28245) | human gut metagenome | biome: gut microbiome; material: fecal sample | place: Denmark | collected 2008
AAATGCTACATTTAGGGAATGCCGATATACCGATACCCTTCCATGTTGCATGAAGCCCCGTTCTGACTTCATACTTTCTGTTGCAAGAATATCTTTTCCATATTCGAACACAAGCTTCCAGATTTCTTTTTCATCCATGAGCTCTCGCCCCTTTTCCTCAAAACTTAGTCTATCCAAACACCTGCATTTCATTCTGCTTTCAAAAAAGCCTTCAATTCATCCAGTTTGCGAACAGCCGTCCTGCGGCCAATCTGATAAACACGCTCTAATTCCTCAGGATTTTTTTCCGTACCTCCGATATTTAATGCTCGCGGTGGTCGAATCACAAACACTTCACCACGCAATTCCTTCTCACGAATATATTCTATTGTTTTGTTATAACGAATATGTCTGTTCTCCATTGCCTCCAACATCTTTGGATATTTCCTCAATGCAACATTTGCCACTGGCATATATTTATTTTTCTCCTTTATATAATTAAACGGCTGCGTCAAAATTACTACATTTCGATTATAACCCAATTTTTCAAAATGACGAAGCGGTATCGAATCTCCTACGCCTCCATCTAACAGCTTGTATCCATCAATTTCTACAATTTGAGACACCAACGGCATAGATGCAGATGCCCGCATCCATTCTGTATCTTTTCCTGTGCCATCTTTACAAAGATGATACACAGGTTTTCCTGTCTCTACATCTGTACAAGTGACATAAAATTCCATAGGATTCTTACGATATGTCTCCACATCCCATAAATCCAATTCAAAAGGAATCGTATTATAGCAAAATTCCACACCGTATAAATTTCCAGTCTTTATGAGAGATTCAAAACTGGCATAACGTTTATCCTTGCAATATGCCTTATTATAACGTATGGCTCTTCCAATTTGTCTTGACTTATAATTACAACCAAATACTGCTCCTGCTGACACACCAATTGCCCCATCAAACGTAATGTCATTTTCCATCAATACGTCTGTGACACCACAGGTAAACATGCCACGCATAGCGCCGCCTTCCATAATCAGCCCTGTTTTCATCTGTTTCCTCCATCTTTTATTCCTATTAATTCTTAATTAAGTTTATTGTACCATCATAAACACAAACGGGCAAGTCACACCTACATGTAACTTGCCTCTTGCCATAATTATTTAGAACTGTTGTTGATAAAAACAATTGCTCAAAATAGAAATCTCATAAAATTATTGTACTGCCTTAAATGCCTCACTTAAATCCTCGATAATGTCATCAATATGCTCTGTGCCAATGGATAAACGAATTGTATTTGGCTTAATTCCCTGATCTGCCTGCTCTTTTTCATTTAACTCTGCATGTGTAGTAGATGCTGGATGAATAACAAGTGATTTTACATCCGCAACGTTTGCTAACAAGGAGAATAATTCCAAGTTGTCAATAAATTCCTGTGCCTTCTTTGCATCTCCCTTAATTTCAAATGTAAAGATAGAACCACCACCATTAGGGAAATATTTCTTATATAATCTCTGCTGCTCTGGATCATCAGATACAGAAGGATGGTTAATCTTTTCTACTAATGGCTGTGTCTGTAAAAATTCAATTACCTTCTTTGTATTTTCCACATGACGCTCTACACGAAGAGATAACGTCTCCAATCCCTGTAAAAAGATAAATGCATGAATTGGAGAAAGTGTTGCACCCATGTCACGAAGAAGAATTGCACGAATTCTTGTAACAAATGCTGCTGGACCTGCTGCATCCACAAAGCTGATTCCATGATAACTTTCATTTGGCTCAGTAAGCTGTGGAAACTTTCCAGATGCTTTCCAATCAAATTTTCCACCATCAACGATAACACCACCAATTGTAGTGCCATGTCCACCGATGAATTTTGTTGCAGAGTGTACCACAATATCTGCACCATATTCGATTGGACGGATTAAGTATGGTGTACCGAATGTATTATCAATTACCAATGGTAAATTGTGCTTATGTGCAATTTCTGCTACTGCTTCAATATCTACTACTTCTGAGTTTGGATTTCCAAGAGTTTCAATATAAACAGCCTTTGTGTTTTCCTTAATTGCACCCTCGATTTCACTTAAATTCAATGGGTCCACAAAAGTTGACTCAATGTTATAATCTACTAATGTATGTGCCAATAAGTTATAAGTACCACCGTAAATGTTCTTTGCAACTACTAAGTGGTCCCCAGCCAATGCTAAATTCTGAATTGTATATGTAACTGCTGCTGCACCAGAAGCTACTGCTAAAGCTGCTACACCACCCTCTAATGCTGCAATTCTACGTTCGAATACATCTTCTGTAGGATTGGTCAAACGACCATAAATATTTCCAGCATCTTTTAAGCCAAAACGATCTGCAGCATGCTGTGAATTGCGGAAAACATAAGATGAAGATTGATAAATTGGTACTGCTCTTGCATCTGTAACTGGATCTGGAGTTTCCTGTCCCACATGAAGCTGTAATGTTTCAAATTTGAAGTTTCTATCTTTTCTTTCTAACTTTGCCATATGCTCTACCTCTTTCTGCGAATATTCCATTCGACTTATATTTTTCTGTTCGTTTCTTTTTCCTAGTTTTCATATCGGATTTAATTTATGCTCATATTATACTTTACAATTCCTATTATGTCAATAGGTTTTTAGAAGTTTTTAAAAAAGTCCGTTATTACAGGAATTACGGACTTTTTCACTACAATGTATCCGTTCTATAATCATGTGCATTTATTATATACACGCCCACTACAACGAGCAATCCTGCTACAATGTAACGTCCATAAAATGGTTCTCTCAACATCAAACAAGATAACACTGCACCTATAATAGGAATAAATGCATTAAAAATAGAAATTTCTCCTATTTAATACTCTTTGTATACATCACTGCTTTATACTTCCGTAGGCAATACTTTCTGAATACTTCCATTTATATAATTTACCATATCGCCCACGTCAATATTCTGCTCATATAAATATTTATCTGCGACATTCAAAGTTTGCTTTTTATTTTCTGCATTTTTTATGGTTACCTTATCCATTCTCTCCATATGTTCTGGCAACCCTTCACAGCCAAAATCTGGTTCCTCTATATCCACTACTTTATATAAATTTGACATATCTTCCCCCTATCTAAAGTGTAACTTTAAAGCATCTGCCAACACTTCTATTATTATAGCACTAGAATATAGATTTTCTCAACTTTTTATTTTTAACTGCCCCCTTGACGATAACTCTCCCTATAGTATATCATACACTTTATCTAAGAGTTGTCCCCAAAAAATTTGGACATTGACCCACTCTTTTAATTGTAATTCTATAGGAAAGGATTTTTATAATTATGAATAATAAAATCGGTCGTACCTTTACACCATGGACCCTTTTAAAATTTGCTGCACCATCTATTGCCATGATGATTTTCATGTCACTTTATACAATTGTAGATGGAATCTTTATTTCCCGTTTTATCGGAAGTAATGCACTTTCTTCTTTAAATATTGTATATCCTATTATAAATATTGTCATTGCAATTGCTACAATGCTTGCTACTGGCGGCAACGCTATTATCAGTAAATACCTTGGACAGGACCGTAAAAAAGAAGCAAACGAGTGTCTGACACAGTTTGTAATCATTGGCTTATTCGTTAGTATCGTTATCTTAATTTTAACGCAATTTTTTCTGACGCAAATTGCCTATTTTCTAGGCTCTAACGATGTTCTTTTGCCTAATTGTAAGCAATATTTGTCCACAGCTATTCTTTTTGCTCCTGCATGTATGTTGCAAACACTTTTTCAATCCTATTTGGTTACTGCAGGGTATCCATCCCTTGGATTACTGCTTACTGTAGGAGCAGGTGTTTTAAATGCAGTATTGGACTACTTTTTTATCGTTATCTGCCATTTGGGAATTGGCGGTGCCGCACTCGCCACTGGAATTGGACAATCCATCCCTGCCATTGCTGGACTATGTTTCTTTTTCTTTTCAAGAGAAGGCTTGCATTTTACAAAATTCTCTTTCCATGCAAAAGAACTTGTCCTAGCCTGTTATAATGGTTCCTCAGAAATGATAACGCAACTTTCCAATGCGATTGTTACTTTTTTATTCAATATTATACTAATGAAACTGGCTGGCGAACACGGCGTAGCTGCTATTACCATACTTCTTTATGGCCAATTTTTATTTAATGCATTTTACCTTGGTTTTTCCATTGGCATTAGTCCAATCGTAGGATACCAATATGGTGCTTGCAACAAAAAGGAATTAAAAAACACCTACAAAGTTTCCTTCCTATTTGTCGCAATCTCCTCTATAGTCCTTACTGTTCTATCGATTGTTTTATCAACACCTTTAGTAAATGTTTTTACGAAAGATGCTAAAACCTTTGCCTTAGCAGACTTTGGATTTAAACTATTTGCTATAAACTTTTTATTCAGCGGACTAAATATTACCAGTTCTGGCTTTTTTACCGCCCTATCAAACGGCAAAATTTCTGCTATTATCTCTTCCAGCAGAACCCTAGTATTTACGGTATTGGCACTTCTAACTTTACCTAACTTTTTAGGAATCAATGGTGCCTGGATTGCCATACCTGTTGCAGAACTTATTACACTGCTTTTGTCTTTTCGTATGCATTTGAAATACTTTATATTAGCTGGAAGGAAAAATTATTTGGCATAAAATTGAAATAACCTTAACCAAAATAGAGGAGTGTGTGACACATTTCTTTTTACAACAAAGATTTTTTTGCTTCTCATCCTGATATTGTTATTGAAAAGAAATCAGAAGAGTCGTGTACCCCTCCTGATGCAAGGAAGTCCCCTGCCACATACAACACTTTTACAATTTCCTCTTTTTCTCCCATTTTCATGCGATAATATGGAATTACACCGCTGGTAACACTCCACAGGAACCAGCCGTTGAGCTGCCACAATTCGTCGCATACAAGCATTGGATTCTGCCATTTTCAAAGCAATCACCATCGCTTCCCCCATAAAATTTCCACAAAGTGGTGATTGTTTTCCATTTTCTTCCACTTTATCCACACTTTGGATTCGATATTTCTCTAATTTTCCACCTTCATCTCCAACCAATCCACTAGCAGACATACGTTCCGAACGATAGGTATCAATCGTTTCGCACATAACTGTAAATGTTTTGGGTTTTTAAAAAAATTGGTTGGAATTCGATATTTAACTAATGTACCTGCAAAGGCTGATTGTTAAATAACTGGTTGGATAACCATATCCCTAATAATAAATATTGTTAAATAATTGGTTGAAACTTAGGACGGTATCTTGAATGATATCGTCCTGTTTTAATATACCGATTGGTGTAAAATTGTTAAAAAAGTGGTTGAAACTTTAATAAAGATAAAAGGCATCGCATATAGCAATGCCCTTAGCGTTATTCAACTTCTTCGCTGTCAATCTCGTCATCGGTAAAGATTTCACCAGTGATAGGGTCGAAATCGTAATCATAATCATTTGGATCGAAGTCATCGTTATCGTCATCTTCCATAGAAAAGCCTTCATAACGAAATACTGGACCTTTCTTAGGGATACCAGGGCCAACAAAGGTTGCACCAGCAAGTGCCATAGAAAGGTTTGTCTTTCTATAAAGGGTACGGCCACGAAGAATTTCAAACGAGTATCCTCGACCTTTCAAGTTGTTCTCTCGAATAATACGATTCGAACACTCTGTAAATCCATTACTGATAGTGATTGGACAATCCCACCAGTTGAAGATTTGTTCATAGAAGTTATGTACTGTCTTAGCGAGTGTCCTGAACTTCTCATAAATTTCATCTTCTGGAATTGATTCTTCCCAATTTTTAAACGCCTTTTGAGCATTCTCCTTGGAATCACGATTCTCATCATAGATATTAAAGAAATCTTCTTTTAAATCAAATGCCGTAGCAAGTGGCTTGTACTTATCTGTATTTCTGCACAAACGAATCTTAGCTGCTTCTTCATTCGAAAGGCTTTTTGCTCTGGTCAAAACCGTGTAAGCTAGTCCTTTCTTCGTTTTTATACGTTCTTTCTTGGAAACAGTATTCTGAATCTGTTTTCTTACATCTGTAACAGCCTCGTTTGCTTTCATAACTACATGAAAGTGATCGATGACCCAACGTGCTTTAGGCATCGCATCTCTGATGCTCTTTTCAAAAGGCCTATACATATCTGTACACACCCAAAGCACATTTTCTCGCCCCGGCATATTCATGAAATACTCTGTTAAAGTAGCTTGATTACGACCATTCAACATATCAAATAGGGTTCTGTGTTCAAGATCTGTGATGACTGTAATTTCACCTATCTTCTTTACTTTTATTTCATCGATTCCAAGAAATGTTGGAGTTTGAAATCGAAGTATGTTATTCATTTCTGTAATAAAGTCCTCAAATAAGCTCGCAACTGTTACGTTAGAAAGCATAAATTCATTTGCAACATTGCTAAATGGAGATTCAAGAGACTTTTGAGCAATTAGTGTATATGCCCTAGTTGTAACTTTATGGTTCTCATTTACTGCGTTCACACTTGCTTGCCAGATATACCCACATTTTGGACACCGCTTTCTAGGAAAATGTATTGTCCATTTTAACGGTTTTCCTAATGCAGGAGAATCTGACACTTTAATATTACGAGCACCGTGTTTATAAAGCTTGTTTCCACATTCAGGACAAATATCAGGCACATCACCGTCGTAGGAAGCGTCGATTGCAGTATAGGATACCCCATCCTTAGTTGCTTCCGATGCTCCATTAACTTTAAGGTCCGGAAGTCCGAACACATCATCAAATGTAGCTGACATAGTTTCTCTCCTTTACGATCTGATTATTAGTGCTGATAATGTTCATCATTCTTTATTGTTTCCATTCAGATAATCGACAAGACCATCCATATCAACACGCTTATTCTTATCGACAAGGTCGAAAATTACGTCTGCAAGAGGTTTCCAAGCCTGTGAATCGGTAACAATTTTGTCTGCAAGTTCTGCAAAATCGTTATTCTTTAGAGCAACCGCAGCCATACGGATAATAGTTTCAAGACGACCGTCTGCAATAATAGCTTCTTTTGAGTTGGTACTGTTGCGAATTTGAATACGGCTTATATCGTCAGCCGCAACGTAATCAGCAATAGCATTGATAGTTCTTGCTCCGGTTACAGGAGAAACATCATCGCCCCATACTTCATTTATACGGGAAACAATCTTTTTGAGAGATTCCTTCTTAGAAGAACGTCCCTTGCCTCCGGCACGCATTGGTTTTAGCATAGCTGGATCATCACTTTCTGTTTCGGGACGAAGACTATTGATTCTGAAATCAGAAAGCACGAGGTTGCTTACATCAATCTCTTCAAGTGAAGTACCTGCCAACTTATGTCCAAGAAGCTTACAGAAACCTGCAAATACTTCAAGATCAGGATCACCAAGGTCTACAATCTGAGAGATGTAATTGTAAGCAGAGCAATACTTTTTAAGCATCTTACGGAAAGTCATCAGCTTATCAAGATTTTCTCCGATTTCTTTTAGCTTGATTTCCGCTTGCTTTTTAGTGTCATCATCCCCAACACGTTCAGCATTATCGGCAACATCTTTCCATGTTGTATAAGCCGTCTGCTGTGCTTTTACGGCAGAAGTCCATCTATCAGCAGGAACGGAAACTGCACGATATAGGTTCTGTCTGTATACGTCCTTGTGTTCCTCCATATCAACGATGGATTTGTAACGAGCAACTTTATATTTTTGGAACTCTTCATCTGTATAGATATCTGATGTATCGAGTTCTTTCTTGATATCATAGATAATTTCAAGGCTTTGAGCATGTTCCATCAGCGCCCCGTTATCATACTTCTTAAAGGCTCTTACAACTGTCTCAGGGTCATTTACGAAGTCAAGGATATAAACCCTGTCCTTGCCAGGGAAAATACGATTAAGACGGCTGTAAGTCTGTACAATCTCGATATCGTTGGAAATCTTTTTATCGATGTACATAGCACACAGTTTTGGCTGATTGAATCCGGTCTGGAATTTGTTTGCAACAATCAGCATACGTCTGTCTGGTGAATCAAAAGCGTTCTCTACGGTCTGATAACCAAGGTTGTTCATATTTTCCTCAGTATAATCGTAATCACGTCTGATAGATGCAAACGGATTCTCTTTGAGATACTTAAACTCATCAACAACAGTATCATCTTCTGGCATAACGCAGATATCTCCAGCAACCTTACCAGAGAAGGCAACGAGTGGATCACCAGGAACCTTAAATTGGAACTTTGGCTCAATCTTGCTGCGGTCATACTCTGGGTGCGCCTTGAGATAAGCGTCGATAGCGTATTTATAGCGGATGACAGAAACTCTAGATGATGTTACAATCATTGCCTTTGCTTCACCATTCAGCATGGATGCAACATTCTTTACAAAATGTTCCACAATCATTTCCGCTTTGCTCATGACATTAGTTGGATGCAAAGACTGCCATTTGGCAATGGTACGAAGAGCCACACGCTCATCTACAAGCTTGTCCGATACAATATCTTCCTTCAGCTTGTATGCCGTTTTATAAGGCATATAGCCCTTCAAAACGTCAACAATATAATTTTCTTCGATAGCCTGTCTCATTGGATAGAGATGGAAAGATTCGTTGATAGGTAATCCGGTCTTATCATCAATCTTTTCACCAGGTCTTCCAAATGTAGTCTTTGTTTCTGCTTTTGGTGTGGCTGTAAATGCAAAGAACGATACATTCTCAGGCATTGCACGGCCTTCCTGAAGCTGAGCAAAGTATGCGTCAATAGCATCCTCATCAGTCATGTTTTCAAGATCATCTTTAGACAATTTTCTGCCTTCACGCTTTGCAGCAAATTTTAAGGCTGCACGCATCTGTCCGGAGAAAGAACCACCTTGAGAAGAATGTGCCTCATCAATCAGAACAGCAAATTTTGCGTCTACAAGGTCTGTGTCGTTGGCAATAGCCTCGAATGCAAACGGGAATGTTTGAAGGGTTACAACGATGATCTCACGTTTTTCATGAAGTGCTGTAGCAAGCTGTTTAGACTTTGCTCCAGAAGACTTCTTAACATCATCTCCACCAACCATCTCAATCAAGCCGACAGTCTTTTTAAGCTGTTTGATAGTCTTCTTGATGTTAGTATCAAGACCCACACGGTCTGTTACAACGATTACGGAAGAGAATACACGCTGTCCTTTGTCATCCATTTGACGGATCAGTTCATGTGCAATCCATGTGATTGTCTCTGTTTTACCTGAACCTGCGGAATGCTCGATCAGATATTTCTGACCAACACCATTTTTCTTGTAATCCTCGATACATTTAGTTACGCAATCCCATTGGTGGAAACGAGGAAAAATCTGAGTTCTTGACTCATACATACGACCTGTAAGATCTTCTTTTTTTGACACTTCCTCAAATACAAAATTGTGGAAGATACGAAGCCAGTTATCCTTCTTACAAATCTGTTCCCAGAAATATGCTGTCGGATATTCAGTATCGCCAGGTTCTCTGGGCGGATTACCTGCATGTCCATCATTTCCCTTATTGAAAGGCAGGAATCTAGGTTTCTGTGGTTCAAGGTTCGTACACATCCAAATCTCATCTTCAGAGAGAGCAAAATGTACAACGGCACCACGACGAAACATCAGAAGATAATTTTTACGGTTTGTTCCGGGCTCGATAGGTCTTCTTTCGGTTTGATACTCAAGAATAGCATCCTCAACAGTCTGAGTAAGTTCCGTCTTTACTTCTGCGGTAGCAACAGGAATACCGTTGATAAAAAACACAAGGTCAAGAGACTTGTTTCCTGCAGTTTGGTAATGTACTTGGTGCATAACACGTAGAATATTCTTGTTATAAAAGTCAATCTGCTTTACAAGGCGAGGATCATCAGGGTAATGACCGGAACAGTTAATTGTCTGGTATCCAGCCATAGAAAATCCTTCTCGAAGAGTCATAATCGTACCATTGATTTCAAGAGACTTTACAAGAGCTAGACGAAGATTATTCTCCCAATTTGTGCCCATGTTTTTCTTCATTTTCTCAATCTTGTCAGGAGCTGTAGACTCCAGATATTCTACAAAGTCCTCCATAAAGAGTGCAGTGTTTGGGTCAAAACCCTGGTCATTTTGGCTTACCCGCCATCCATCTGTTTCGCTAAGACTGGCGAGCTTCTTTGAGATGTACCGCTCGAAATTGCTTTCGAGGTGAATAGTGTCTTTCATATATGAATTTACCTCCTTGCCACAAGCGTCCTTGTGGTGATAATTTAGTTTAAAGTTGAATCAATTTCATCCTTGCAAGTGAGTCAAACAAAAGGCTCGCTTGACTCCTATGCATGATTGAAATTATCGCAATTTATTTATTTTTGCTGTCATGACCAGCATATTTATTATTATTTGGATTGCATTGGTTTGCGTGATTATCCAAGTTAGTCTTATATGCATTGTTGTTTGGATTGTTTTGATTGGCATAGCCATTAATCTGTGCTTGTGTGTGCGTATGTCTGGATACTCCATGTCCTCTGCTTTTACTCATATGAAATAATCTTCTTTCTATGCGTTTCTACAATCAATCTTGCCTGTGACTGCATTGTAAATAAGTGATTTCTTGTACTCTTCCAACTTTTGAATAACCTTATTGCTTTGCTCAATAGATTCATTGATTTTTGAACATTTAGAATCAAGGAAATCTGCAATTTGTTGTTGTTCCTCGAGTGGAGGAAAAGTATGTTTAAACTCACCAAACTGATGTTGGTAAAGATGTTTAATTGTACTTCCAGGTTTTTGAGAATATTCAAACCAATGTTTAAATTCATCCGATAAAAGAATATAATACATATATTTTGAATTATATATATATTTTGACTTGTTACGAATAATCATAACTCCACTATTTAAAGATGTTTCTTTTGGGCAGTCTTTAGCAATTGCGACTTTTCCAACAGTTCCATCTTTAGTAATTAAAAGGTCGTTTTCTCGAATATGAAGCAATGTATCTTCCTCAAATCGTTGTTTCGTGATATGAACACACGTGTCCCAGTTAATATATCCATCGCAAAAATCAGTTCCTGTAATCAGATAAGGTCCTTCGTCAATAAATTCAGATGCCTTTAGCCCATCCCAACCGATTCTTCCTTTTAACCACGATGTATCCTTAATCCTCATGACTCCCCATTTTTCAGGCATTTCTCCAATCCAGGGGATTCCACTATCTTTCATCTCAACATCTGGATTTAATCCCTTAGTTACCGCTTGCGTGATAACAGATTTTTTATATTCTTCCAACTTTTCAATGATAGACCGGTGACGAGCGATAGCTTCAGTGATGGCATCTACTTTTTCACTTACAAAAGAGACAATTAAATTCTGTTCCTCAATTGGAGGCAGAGCCACTTGTAAATTTGTCAACATTGGAAGTCTAATAGAAGGAACGGTAGATTGTGCGCTTCCTCTGTCCATTTCGCTTGGAAATAATGATTCTAAATAATGATAAATAAAGTCTATATTTACATTTTTAAAATCGTAAAGCCTGTAAACTCGCTGATGAACAGCGTATTTGCCATGAACACGATGGAATATTCTGCCAGCCCCAGCCCCATCACCAGCTATCAAAATCCCATCGCCTTCAAAAGTAAATCTATCACTTCTTTCAACTATTGGTGATCTGACATAAAATGGGTATTTTCCCTTCGGAGTTGCGTCTTGAGTGTCAGAGTCTCCAGTGGTAATCGAACAAAGGTATTTTAAACGTGTATTTGTCCATTCAAATGGGATAAACCCAATAGAATCAACGCCACTATCTTTCATTTCTCTCATCTAAGAAATCCCTCCACAAAAGCTTCAAGACCATTTTCAAGTTCCAAAATTTCCGCAGCGATATCTTTTGGATTTCTTGGCTCTTCGTAATGATAAAAATACTTATTAAAGGAAATATTAGTTCCAACAACGCCAACTTTGCCATCTTGCAATGGTCCTTTGTCGATAACAGTTTCGTCGATAAATGTCTCAGGTGCATACGGCAGAACTTCACGATTCATATATGCTTCAAATGTTTCATCAAAACCGATATTCTCAGAATCCTTGCTATCCGGATCAGGGACAATATTACCTTTTTTGTCCTTGATAATAGGGTATTCAGAGCCTTTTACCATAAAGACATCTCGGACAGCTTTTGCAAGTTGCGGAGCAGATACGTTTGGCTTTTCCATATCACTTCGTATATCTTTTGCAAAAGTTGTTTCCCAACCGTATGGGTGAATCGTAGTACCGGCTTGAATAATTGCATTGCGAAGAATCGTCTTATTGTTATCTGTAAGTTTCTGTACAACGGCACTATCCATCATCTCAGACGCTTTTTCAGGTGTCATGTGTATTTCAGCTCGAAGAGGTCTATATGTGGTAACTTGACGAAACATGAAGTCAGAAGTAGGGACAATAACACTATATTCATTTACTTCGCCATTAATATAAGCATTAACAACTTTTGAACGTTGTTCTTCAGTCATTTCGTATCGCTTATTTCCAATGTTTTTACGAATTGGGGTTTTCAAATCGGAAGCATCAATTAACTGTATATATCCTTTACGATTCTCAGGTTTATTATTTGAAAGAATCCATAGATATGTATTAATACCGGTACGGAAGAATTCCTCTGTACCAAGTTTTACGATACAGTCAATATAGTCTTTTTCAAAAATCCACCTTCTAATATTTGAACATCCAGAGCCTGCATCACCCGTGAATAAGGGTGATCCTGATAAAACAATGCCTGCTTTTCCACCGCCTTCTGAGATTGGTGCCATCTTATTGCATACATGCTGAAGAAACAGCATAGAACCATCATTAATAGGGGGGAGCCCAGCCCCAAATCTTCCTTTAAATCCCAGTTTTGCTTCATCCTCTACAGCAGACTGAGATTTGAGCCACCGTTTGCCATATGGAGGATTCGAAAGCTGATAGTTAAAGGTCATATTAGGAAAAGCATCCTCTGCAAGTGTATCTCCAAAAGCAACATGAGCAGACATATCTTTAATAGAATCATATTGGTCCTTGTCCTGATTGCTAACATTACGAAGCATTAGATTTGCTTTTGTAACCGCCCAGGACTCACCCTCGATTTCCTGTGCGTATGGTACGATGACAGTAGGAGCCTTCATCTTTTTATCCTTATGCCACTCATCCAGAAGGTCGAGTGCATCACAGATAAACCCACCTGTACCTACGGTTGGATCAGACATGGTTCTGATAGCCCCAGTATCACTATTGAGAAGTTCATCATCATTAGCAAAGAGCATTTCAACAGAAAGTCTGACGATATCCTTTGGTGTCATGAAATCCTCTGCATCCTCTGCTATAGATTCTCCATATCTTTGTATAAGATGCTCATAAATATCGGACATTTCACGGTCAGATACATTATCCGGCGAAAGGTCAAAAGTGCTGAATCTACGGCACACTTCATAAAGAAGACCCCCTTCTTGTAATGCCTTGGCAGTATTTTCAATCTTAAACTTGGTAAAAATCTCTCTTGCGTTTGGAGAGAACCCGTTGATGTATTCCATAAGCGCATCAAACGTATCTGTTGCTCCAAGGTTATTTAATCTGAAAGATGTTATATTATAGAATGGTTTCTTTGAAGTTTGACAGTAGTTGTCACTTTCACGCCCCCATTCAGCTTCTTTTTCTTCAAAAACTTCGCATACAGCATCTCTTGTAGGTTCAAGAGCACATTCAAGTCTTCGAAGAAGTGAGAATGGAAGAACAATTCTGTTGTACTCGGATCTCTTAATGATATCGCGGACATAGTCAGCAATCTTCCAAATTTCGTTTTCGTAATCGAAACGTTCTGTATTTTGTATTTCAGCCATTGCAGCATTCTCCTTTACCGTTTGTTTGGATTATATTCATATTGTCATAAGGCTGATTATCATCCCAACCAAAAATTTAACAAAAAAAATCCCAATACCATTATATCACGATACCAGGATTTATCAATTATTTCCAACCAATTATTTAACAAAAATATTGTAAACATTTTATGAATTCCAACCAATCTATTTTTTAGAGAGTAGCACTCCGAAATTCAAATTTCTCATTTTCCAACCGGAAATTTAACATACCCAATGTTTTTTCCATCGCTGCCATAGACTGATCCGTAGAAATCATACGTTCTCTTTTATCTTCTTCCAACATATATTCCCAAAATTCTCTTTTTTCCTGTTCACACCATTTTACGATTTCTTTCATTGTTAATGCCATGATATTCTTTTCCTTTCTTGCCTTAGTTTTTCGTTTCTGCCCCGATTACAACTATCTCTTACGATTTGCCTTAACGATTTCTACAGTCCATTTACATAAGTCACTTTTAAAATGCCGATTTGTCCCTCCAATTCATCTATAATATCCTCCGGTATCTCTTGATCCGTTTCAATTACCATAACAGCATAAGATGCCCTTTTCTCCCGCTTTCTCCTTCTAAACGAATAATAACCGTATTCGGGTGCGCATCTCGCAAATTTACAGTTGCAAACTGAAAAGAAAATCCGTTTTCTTCTGCCAAGGAAAAACTATTCGGGATCCGCATATCATCCGTAGAGAATCCTAATATTCCCGCAACCAGCGCCTTATCCGTTCCATGTCCTTTTCCTGTTGTTGCAAAAGAACCATGCAATAAAATCTCACCTTTCACTGGTCTATCATTTAATAATTTTCTTGTCATCTGTCCAATTCTAACCGCTCCAGCAGTATGAGAACTGCTAGGTCCAACCATGATTGGTCCTATGATATCTAATAATGCCATTTGCTATACCTCCTTATGATTGGTCGATGTTTTCCTAACTTATGTATTTTTTTCTCAAAAACAGTGCGTTTATTTTGTTCCTGCTATTCACAATCTTTGTTTCGGAATAAAAAAGGAAAGTATTACATGCTAATCTTTTTTCATTGTAACACTTTCCTCTCAAATTATACATTCCAAAATAGCAGTTTTACACAAGTAATTCTCTCTGTTCAATAAGTTTTTACTAACCGTCCAAGTCAGTAATCTTATTTTACTCTGAGGTATTTTTTCTCTCAACCTTCTTTCGTGGAATTTCTTCTATTTAAATTATATAGGAAGCTCCTCTCATGTTTTCTCGCTCCTAATATTATTTTTTCTTGCTTACATATGCATATCATAGAAATCGTTAAACAATTAAGATTTGTTTTATTTTTTTCGAATTTTTCAGAAAAGTTCCCAGTTATACTTTTAACTGAAAACCTTCAAATGATTGTGGATGCCCTTTAGCGGTCCACTTCTTTTTCTACAGAGATACACACTCTTATGATAACTGTAACGTAAGTACGTCAATGCCCTTCAAAGAGCTACCTCTTTTTCTACCCTATCCTTTGGGTAGCATTGCTGCTTGTTCCTATAAAAGTGCCACCTCTTGCAAGAGTACCCACCACCTAAAAAGGCAGTGGGTACTCTTGTCCCTTTCTACTCTTAACCCTTCCTACACTTTTTCTTTTACAAAAACGGAAAAATCCCCACTGATTTTATAAATAGAAAGGCTAAAAATATCGGTGCAATATATTTTATCATAACGTAAAACAATTGACTTCTTCCCATTTTTTCTCCATTTTTCTGCACTTCGTTAATAATAAGCTTTGGTCCGACTACCCAACCAATTAAAATACAGGTTCCAATTGCTACTATTGGCATAAATATATAATTACTGATATAGTCCATAATATCCAAAATCTGTGCGTGGGAACCATTTGGCAATACAATGTCAAAGTACAATTTATTATATCCCAGACAAACAACTACGCCTGCAACCAATGCTAAAATGCCTTCCAATATAGCTGCTTTTTTTCTGCTAATCTTAAATTCATCCATAAAGCTGGATACGATCGCCTCTAACACAGATACGGCACTGGTTAGTGCAGCAAATAAAACCATGGCAAAAAACATACCACCAACTATATTTCCCATCATTCCCATAGAGGCAAATACTTTTGGCAAAGATACAAACATCAAACTTGGTCCCGATGCAGACATTCCCTCTGGTCCCATAAAGGTATATAAAGCTGGTATAATCATTACGCCAGCTAAAAATGCAACCACTGTGTCAAAAATTTCTATTTGGTTAATGGATTTTCCCAAATTGGCTTCATCGGATACATAAGAACCATAGGCAATCATAATTCCCATAGCAACACTCAAACTAAAAAACAACTGCCCTGTGGCATCAATCACAACTGTAAAAAAAGATTTTACTGTCATGTCGGAGAAGTCAGGTATGACATATTTCTTTAATCCGTCCAGCCCCGTTCTTGTCACTCCGCTGGCATCTGTATGTGAAATTGTAATAGAATAAATGGCGATTCCAACTACCAATAAAATCAACAATGGCATAATAATTTTTGAAGATGCCTCAATTCCTTTATTCACTCCACGCAATACAATAATAAATATCGCAGCGAAGAAAAGAATCATCAACACAAGAGGCTCTGTATCCTGTGCTATAAAGTCAGTAAAATAGGTTTCCTGCGCCGCTGCTTCCCCTTTTCCTGTCAAATATACCAGAAAATATTTTAGCACCCAACCACCTATCGTAATATAGTATGGTAAAATAATTACTGGAACCAAACAGGCAACGATTCCTAAGGGCTTCCATCCCTTCTTTATTTTGCTATATGCAGTTAAGGGACTTTGTTTTGTCTTTCTGCCAATGGCTATTTCCACCGTAAGCAAAGTAAATCCAAAAGTCAGCGCCAATATAAGATAAAATAGTAAAAATACTCCGCCACCATCTTTCGCCGCTAAGTAGGGAAATCTCCAAATATTTCCCAGACCAACTGCACTTCCTGCTGCCGCCAGTACAAATCCTATGGATCCTTTAAATGAATTTCTCTGTTCTTTCAACACTCTTTCCTCCCTGTAATTAATCACAAAACAGACTATAATCACCGACTCTTATTCCATCCCTTTGAATGCATAAAAGATTACTCCCTCTGCATTGTCAATTCAGATAGCCTGTTTTAATTGCATTTTATTATAACATCCCCTTATTCTATTTACAATCTACTCTTTTCTACTATATTGATGAAAAGCAGAAAAAATGCAAACTATTCCATTTGCATTTTTCTGCCTTTTACTTTACTTCAAAATATTTTAGCTAATGTCAGTATCTTACCCTATTCTGTCCATTCTGCATGATCTCTTGCAATTTCTCTTGCAACCATAATTGCCATTGCCGCCAACAACGGAAGATACTGTTCTTCATAAACGATAATTACTGCATTGTCATAAACAATATTTTGCATATTAAGTTTTAAATCGTCCATAATAGCTCCAAGCATTTTTCCATTTAAAGTCACCTGAAAATTATGTCCAACATACCCAGCATACTCTACTAACTCCAATGTACCTTCTTTGGTCTCCATTTTAAATTTGTCTTTTACAAGAACAAACTGTTTTTCCAAAGTTCCATATGGTTCCCCTTTATAATAAAAACGGTAGGTTGGAAGTGCATGCCCAATCTCTTTTGTTACTTTAAATACTTCCGTATGCGATTTATCATAAATGTGGAAACTAATCAGTGGCATAGTTCCATCTATTTCATAAATCTGGTTTCCTTCTAAATCGCATAAGTCAAAATGCTGCCCTGTCAATTTGAAATCCTCTGTAAAGGTATACACTCCAGACGCAGTTGGTAAGTTTAATTCCAACGTCTGTCCTGTTTCTGCAAAATGTTCCAAACTTTTCAAAAGATACTTCTGCAACAATGCAATGTCGGAATTATAGCATATATATTCTGCTGTATTCGTGGCAAAATCCGATTGTACTGGTATCAAAGGTTCATTCAGTTTTTTCTTAATTGTTTTTTCTAAAAAGGAATAACCAAGGTATCCTCTGTTTCCATCTTGAGTAATCCAAAAATACAAAAATTGTCCTCTACTATCTGGACCAAATACCAATGCCTTTTGCTTCATTGTATAAAATTCTGCTAAATAACCAGAACCCAATGGCGTACTAAAGTTTTTATATGCTTCATAAAATTCTTCTATCTTTCTTGGCCTATCAAAAGAAAGCATCTGTACCGTATCACTACCCTCATTATAACTATCTGGTGCTGCCATTTTCCAAGCCGCTACTCCAGCAATTAATAGCAAGGTTCCCACAATGATCCAACCAGTACTTTCATAACCCATAAAAATAACTGCAAAACCAGCAATTACAAGCAAAGCCCCCAAAAAGTGCAATCGGTGATAACGCCTTTTCATAGCAGCAGACATTTCCTTGTATTCCTGCCTTCTTCGTTTTCTTGTCGCCAATGCATCTCCAATGGCCTCTCCCACTCTCCCCATTGAAGAGTTTTTACGACAAAGCCATGCAAAGTAACCAAATACTGCCCCAAGAAGTACTCCTAAAAAAAGAAAAAGGAAACTATCTCCCTCTCCAAACGCCTTCCAGTGTCCATACACCGCAGTCTCGTCACCACAAATATATAAATATTTTCGATATCCAACTAATGGTTTAACCTCTGCCTTTCCATTTCCTACCGTCATAATGGCAGACATTTCATCCTTGGCTCCCAATGCTCTGTATTCATACCTTAATGCTCCATCAGAAATATCATCTTTCCCTTTCGGATAATAAGTAGTAATCTTTGGAATTGAATAGGTAAATACCGTTGTCAAATCTATTTTTTCGTCCTCGTTTGCTGTAGTGGTAACCTTTTTCGATACTACTTCATAACATTCCTCGTCCGCCCTGGACCAATCGTTTTCTTCGGAATCATATTTTTCCGCTTCCGTATGAATATAAAAATACTTTCCTTTTAACATTCCTTTTGTATCTTTTATCGTATCTCCTTTACAGGTAATACCAGTAACAATCAGCTCCTGTGTTTCTCTTTCTTCTTTATATTCAGAAAGTTCCGATACGTCTATAACTGGATAGCTCTTAATCTCCTCCGTCATTTGTGTTGTTTCTTTACTGTCTGCTATCGTCCCTGCAAGACCAAATACAACACACAAAACTGCAATGATAATAAATACTCTTTTCATATATTTCCCCATTTCTCTATGCCTTCTCATAGTTCATTGACTGTTATTCTTTCCTTACAGCAGTCCAATTTCTCCTGCCCGATTCACTGCCTGCTGTCGATTTCTTACCTGCAACTTTTTAAAAATGCCAGAACTGTGAAATTTTACTGTTCCTATTTTTTTATCCGTTTTTTCGGCTATTTCCTGATAAGACAATCCCTGTGCCATAAATTGTAATATCTTTTTTTCCGTTGCAGTAAGCGGTTCATAATACTCATCCGGTGATTTCATATAATTAGGAAGTCTTTTTCCAACCTCCCCTGCAAGAATCAATATTTCATCCGTAAAAGTATCTGCACCTCTTTTCTTTTGGTATGCCACAAGCATCCGTACCATGTACGCTCCCTCGTCTGCAAGCAATCGGATATAGTTATATTTTTTGGCAATCCTCAATGCCTTCTCCAATTCATCACACATATCATCCATACTTCCGGCTTTACAGCAGGCAAAGGCAGACAACATATAACACTCACACAAATCCATTAAACGTTGCCCCTTCTCTAAAATATGAATCAATTGTTTTGCCAGAATAAGCGCGAGCATATATTTCCCAATCAAAAGATAACAACGAATTTTGACCAGATATGCATACATATCCATCATATATAATTCTTTATTCTCATCTGGTGCATTTGTATGAAGCCATTCCTCTACAATCTCCTGTTTGCCATCATAACATGCCGCCCACGCCCCCAATGCATTCAAACTGCTGGTCAATTCTTCCCATCCGGTTCTTTTGATACGTTCCCGAATTTTTTCCACTAATGGTTCTGCTGCCTGCATCTGTCCATTTAAAAGCAAAATTTTCATCTGTAATGCCATTGCAACAAACAAGCATTGCATATCCTGCATATTCTCCATCATAGGAATCGTCCCTGTCACCAAAAGAAGTGCATGAAAACTATCGTTATTCTGATAATACCATTCTGCAAGTGCAATCTCAAAAACTCCCTTACTACTATCTCCATACAATGCTCGAATCGTTTCCGTAATATCCTCCCTGTACTGCATCATATATTTCCCATATCTTGTGAAATCCCTAAAACCATTGATAATACTTGGTCTACTGGCCGATAACGTAAGACTTTGTATCGGTGGAACTCCCATTTTTCTAACAAAACAGGCAATATGTAAAAATTGATTGTCACTTATATAAGGCATTACCAGTTCTGTAATAATACGAAAATAATCCTTCTCCGTAAAGTCTTCTGCCTGTATATGCCTTGGAGTGCTACCAAGTATGCTGACATAGACCTTCGCACTCTCCAAATCATTCTCCATTGTGGCAAGTAATGCCCGAATCGCAACCATTGACATACTTTTACGTGTATTTTGGTGATATACTTCCTCTGGTAATTTATGGATATATTCCCTACATGCCCATAATGCGGGCATACTTACTGATTGAAAAAACTCCGTTTCCATTGCTGCAAGAAGTTCTCCCTTTTTATCTGCTGCTTTTATAATTCTAAGTATTTCCTTGGCCGTTTTGGGAAATACTTCCTTCTTTTTTCTTCCGTTTTCTATGCCTCTCACCTCCCAAACGACAAAAAGCCATCAGAAAAGATGCTTCACCTTCTTATTCCGACAGCTCTATCTCTATAAATAGATCGTATTCTACTATTCTTACAAATTGCTAACTTTGCAAAACTCCCCTGCTGAATCATAATAACTCCCCCCTTGTATCCCTTTTAAACAGTTAAAAACTATAGAAAAAATTATAATTGCAGCCTATTTTTGTGTCAACCCAACCAAAGTATAGGTTTTTCTACAAGAAAATCCTAACTTTCCTATCCAGATTTCTTCCCAACAGTCTTTCTTTTCCCTATTTCTACAAAACGAAAATTTACTATTTTTAGAAGATGCTTGAAAAAATTTTGTTTATTTTTATACAATTTTATATTTTTTATTCTTTGTTACTTTCAACAAATTTGACAGGTTCTTTCTCCCCATCTAAAACACACTCTACTAATTCATCCTGTTCATAACGCAATTTTAACGAGAAAAATGTATCCCTCCCTTCTAATAGTCGAAAAAAGACTTTGTCACCTTCCCAAATGGGAAGTTCGTATACTTTCTCTTTTTCAACCCATTCTAGGTCCCCCTCCTCACAGGTTATCATTTCGCCTGTAAAACCATCTGCCGTATATAAAAACATATATTCCGTCTGCCAGCAGTCGCACAAAAATGTAATAATTCCTCTTAGTTTCCAACGGGTCAGCGTAAATCCTGTTTCTTCCTTTACTTCCCGCAATAAACACTCTTCAGGTGATTCATTTTCTTCAAAATGTCCACCGACACCAATCCATTTATCTTTGTTGATATCTTTTTTCTTTTTTACGCGATGAAGCATCAAATATTTTCCATCTTTTTCTATATAACATAATGTAGTAAGATTACTTTTCATTTTCTCTTTTCCTCCCATTTAATATCCAACTATTGTGCTGTATTTTGTCTTTTCAAAAGCAACAATAGAGACTATGATACAGAAAAACAAGCCTGTCAACAAATACTCTCGCTAACAGACTTGCTCTTTCTTTCTGTAAATTTTTCTATCTAAATATAAGAAACTTATTTGTCAACCTTTGGTAACTTTTCTCTATATTTTGCTAATTCCTCATCCGATGGAATATAATCTTCCATCTTACCATCATGGAATTTCTCATATGCAAACATATCAAAATATCCAGTTCCTGTTAAACCAAATACGATTGTTTTTTCTTCTCCTGTCTCAATACATTTCTTAGCTTCATCCAATGCCACTTTAATTGCATGTGAGCTTTCTGGTGCAGGAAGAATACCTTCCACTCTTGCAAATTCTTCTGCCGCTGCAAACACCTCTGTCTGCTCTACACTTCTTGCCTCAATCAATCCCTGGTCGTATAGTTCTGATACGATAGAACTCATACCATGATAACGAAGTCCACCTGCATGATTTGCAGAAGGAATGAAATCGCATCCTAACGTATACATTTTGGATAATGGGCAAACCATACCAGTATCACAGAAGTCATATGCATAGACACCTCTTGTCAAACTTGGACAAGAAGCAGGTTCTACCGCAATAATCTGGTAATCTTTTTCCCCTCTTAACATTTCACCTGCAAATGGAGAAATCAAACCTCCAATGTTTGAACCGCCTCCTGCGCATCCAATAATAATGTCTGGCGTAATTCCATACTTATCCAATGCAATCTTTGTCTCCAAACCAATTACTGTCTGATGCAATAATACCTGTGATAATACACTTCCCAATACATATCTATATCCTTCTGTTGAAACAGCAACCTCCACTGCTTCTGAAATGGCACATCCAAGGCTTCCAGAGGTACCAGGATGCTCTTTCAAAATCTTTCGACCTACATTTGTAGTTTCGGAAGGAGATGGTGTAACTTTAGCACCATAGGTACGCATAACCTCTCTTCTGAATGGTTTTTGCTCATAAGAACATTTTACCATGTAAACATTACAATCCAAATCAAAGTAAGAACATGCCATAGATAGTGCAGTTCCCCACTGTCCCGCTCCAGTCTCTGTAGTAACACCCTTTAGTCCCTGCTTCTTTGCATAATACGCCTGTGCAATTGCAGAGTTTAACTTGTGACTTCCACTGGTATTGTTACCTTCGAATTTGTAATAAATTTTAGCAGGGGTTCCCAACTTTTTCTCTAAGCAATAGGCTCTAACCAATGGTGCTGGACGATACATCTTATAAAATTCTCTGATTTCTTCTGGAATATCAATATATGGTGTTGTATCATCCAATTCCTGCTTTGCTAGTTCTTCACAAAATACATTTGATAATTCTTTTAAGGTCATAGGTTCTAATGTTTCTGGATTTAACAATGGTGCTGGCTTCTTCTTCATATCTGCGCGGACATTGTACCACTGCTTTGGCATCTCGTCTTCCTCTAAATAAATTTTGTAAGGGATTTTTTTCTCTTTCATTTTTGTATACTCCTTTCTTTCTCATAAAAAATTTAAAATTATATCAAACAAAGTGGAGAAGTCTCCTTTCACTTTCTCCCCCCCATAAGGGGATTACTTTATAAGAAGCTCCTTTTTACTATAAAGTAAAAAAGCTCCTGTCCCAGACTTGGGACAAGAGCCATACTATCTCTCCTGCGGTGCCACCCAAATTAATGATACCTTTCTTTTAACATCGTATACAAACATATACGCTCCATTTTTAACGAAGTGTCACTCCGTCTCACCTACTAAATAGTTTCCTATCATTCAGTTCGCCCTCAAAAGTCCATTCTTTTATTCCTTCGCTATCGCACTTCCACCATCTGCGACTCTCTATCAGCCAGACAAATAAAATACTTACTCTTTTTCAACGGTTTACTCATTAACTTTAGCATAGAAAAGAGGGATAGTCAAACTATTTTTTGTATCCGTTTGTGTCAAGTAATCATTGGCACTTTTTTCATTTTTCT
>ULUB01081045.1_pt1 | contig 23345 bp, 24 predicted proteins | sample 1958111 | NCBI WGS metagenome assembly ULUB01 (sample SAMEA4835749, study PRJEB28245) | human gut metagenome | biome: gut microbiome; material: fecal sample | place: Denmark | collected 2008
GCTAAGCAAACGGTGCGCCACTCAACTGTTATCTACGGTTGCGGTTCGGATAATCTGCGCATTCATTTGTCTTTCATGTCATATATGACGATAAGGCTTGTATATGGGTTTTGATGACAAGCATTAGTGAAAAAAATCCTGCACGACCCCGACACGCGGGAGAATCATGCAGGCATTTTTATATACATTGCGATGCGTAATAAGTATTAATCGAGCTTCTCCTCAACAGCAGCTTCAGGAGCGTTCTTTGCTACGGATTCAATACCGTTTTTGCAGCTTGCAATAGCCTTATAGCCCTCGCTGACGGCGATAACCTGACCGTTGGTTGCCTTAAGACGGAATCTGAATTCGCCTGCCTTGTCCTGATAGATTTCAAACTTGGGGTTCTTGGCAGTCTCGAAGCCTTCAACAGTCTGATCCTCGATGTTTGCTACAGGAGCATTCTTCTTGACGCTTTCAACGCCGTTTCGACAAGCGTCTAAAGTAGTATATACCTCAGAGGTTGCAATAACCTCTCCGTTGCCTGCCTTAAGATCAAACTTGACTCCTGTTGATGTTGTTCTGATAACAAATTTGCCCATTTTAAATCTTCCTTTCATTTATTCTACCTTTTTTCACAAAACAAAGTTTTAATTGTTTAACAAAATAATGATAGCATATCATTTAAGTCAAGTCAATAGCTTGCGCTGTCTATTTAGTTAATGTTTCACAAAAAATATCAACACCAAAGCCGCTTTACAGTGATTTTAGTGTTGATATTTGTATATTCAGAGCATTACAAAAGCTTTATACCTGCTTTTTCACAGCCCTCAATCGTATCCTTATCCCAAACGGAAACCTGAACCTCGCCTATATGCGCTTTTCCCAAAAGGAGCATACACAGTCTTGACTGTCCTATGCCGCCGCCGATGGTAAGGGGAAGCTCTCCGTTTAAGAGCATCTTGTGAAACTCAAGGCCAGAACGCCATTCGCACTCAGCCTTTTTAAGCTGTGACCGAAGCGAGTCGGCGTCTACTCTTATGCCCATGGACGAAAGCTCGAAGGCGCATCCCAGGGTTTCGTTCCACATCATTATGTCGCCGTTTAACGACCAATCGTCGTAGTCGGGCGCTCTTCCGTCGTGCTTTTCACCGGATTTAAGCTTATCGCCTATCTGCATTATAAATGCGGTTCTGTGTTCCTTGAGGTACTCGTTTTCACGTTCCTTGGGGGTTTTATCGGGGTACATATCTTCAAGCTCCTGAGTGGTGACAAAGGATACGTCCCTTGAAAGGCGGCATCTGACGTTTGGATAGACCTTTGAAACGATTTCAGATGTGTCGCAGACTGCGTCAACTATTTTTACAACTATTGACTTAAGAAAGTCTAAATTCCTGTCGCCCTTGGTGATAATTCTTTCCCAGTCCCATTGGTCGACATAGCATGAATGGAGATTGTCAAGCTCCTCGTCACGTCTTATGGCGTTCATATCTGTGTATATGCCCTCGCCGATGTGAAAGCCGTACTCCTTTAAAGCCATTCGCTTCCATTTTGCTAACGAGTGAACAACCTCGGCAGTGCCGCCTGTCTCCTTGATGTCAAAGGAAACGGGGCGCTCATAGCCGTTTAAATCGTCGTTTAAGCCCCTTCCGTTGTCGACAAACAGAGGAGCGGAGGCTCTTTTTAGGTTCAGCGACTGACATAGGTTGATTTCAAAGCTTCTCTTGATCAATCCGATAGCGGTTTGAGTTTCGTATGCGGATAAGCTGCTGGTGTAGCCTGATGGAATTGTTAGCTTGCTCATGGTGAATTGTCCTTTCTTTATGAAAATACCTAAGCTTTTTATCTGAAAAAAGTGCAAATTCTTAAAATAAATATGCGGTTATAATAGCACAATCAGCATCGTCTGTCAACAAACTTGTCAGACTATAAAGCAGTAAACGTGAATGCTTTGCCGTCAAAATACATCTGTTCCTTGAATCCGAATTCCTTCAACGCTTCTTTAGCTTCTTCAAAACCAAACAATAGCTTTTGTTTAGCGTGGCAGTCAGACGTTAAAATAATTCGTCCGCCATTTTCCTTAATTCTTTTAAGACATTCCGAGGACGGATAGGGGAGTGTTCGAAGCCCTCTTGCCATTGCCCCCGTGTTGACCTCGAAAACGGAGTCTGACTTTATAAGCTCGTCGAGAGCTGAAAATACGGCGTGCTTGTATTGTATGCTCTCGGTGTCGATAAGCTTGGGGTTTTGCTCGCAAAACTTTGTAATGAGGTCAAAATGACCGATAATATCGCATTGAGTTTTTTTAAAGACGCTTGCAACCGTCTCATAATACCGCTCGCACAGCTTTTGCATATCACCGCCGAAATACCTTTCAGCCGCAGCCTGCAAAATCTCGGGCGATTCATCTACGGGAATGTAATCGCCGCCGACGTTAATATAGTGCACAGAGCCTATTACATAGTCGTAATCATAAGCAGGAATAGGGGAGTAATAATCAAGCTCCAGACCGCAAAAAACGTCTGTAACGCCTGCGTATTCGTCCCTAAGCGAACGGCACTCCGAAATATATTTTTGCTCATCCTTCATGCAATAGCTTAGGTCAAACTCAGTGAAGCTATGGGATGAAAAGCCTATGGCTGTCATGCCGAGTTCGGCGGCGCGCTTTACTATATCGTGCGGCGTATCCTTGCCGTCGCAGAACGTCGAGTGGGTGTGAAGATTTTGAAGCGGCATCAAACCATCTTCTCCTGCTTGACCTTTTTGTCAATAACGTGTCTTGAAGCAAGCTCAGAGCGGATATCCTCAAGGCTTATTCCTGCTTCAACCATTAAAACGGTGAGGTGATAAATCAAATCGGATATTTCGTATATGGTTTCTGCCCTGTCCTGAGCCTTAGCGGCGATTATTACCTCTGTTGACTCCTCGCCGACCTTCTTTAAAATCTTGTCAAGACCCTTTTCAAAGAGATAGGTGGTGTATGAGCCTTCCTTTTTGTCGACCTTTCTTCCCTTAATAAGCTCGTAAAGACCTTCGTAGTCGAATTCTGAGCGGCTTTCGGAGATGAAAAGCTTGTCGTTGAAGCAGCTGTCTGTTCCGGTATGGCAGGCAGGACCGTCCTTTTCAACCATGATAACAAGTGCGTCACGGTCGCAGTCGGCGGTTATGCTGACGATGTGCTGATAGTTTCCGCTTGTCTCGCCCTTGAGCCAAAGCTCGTTTCTTGAGCGTGACCAGAAGCAGGTCAGCTCCTTTTCCATGGAAATGCTTAAGCTTTCCTTGTTCATATATGCAACTGTCAGTACGTTTTTAGTTTTAGCATCGACAACAACAGTCGGAATAAGTCCCTTTTCGTCAAATACCAATTCATCAATATTTATCATATTATCAGCTCCTAATCAATTCTCATATTGACGCCGTTTTCGCTCAAATAGCGCTTTAAGCTGTCAATTTTAATTTCTCCGAAGTGGAAAACGGACGCAGCAAGTCCGGCGTCTACCTTAGGCAGGGTCTTAAACAGCTCCAAGAAGTCCTGCATTTTGCCTGCGCCGCCAGAGGCGATGACAGGTATAGAAACAACCTCGCAAACCGCTTTGAGCATTTCAAGGTCAAAGCCGTTTTTAACGCCGTCGGTGTCGATGGAATTTAAAACTATTTCACCTGCGCCGGAGTTGTAGCCCTTCTTTATCCACTCGATAGCGTCAAGACCTGTGTTGACCCTTCCGCCCTTTGAAAACACCATAAACCTGCCGTCTACACGCTTAGCGTCAACGCTTAAAACGACGCACTGCGAGCCATAGAGCTTTGCGGCGTTTTCAATAATGTCGGGATGCTCAATAGCGCCCGAGTTGACGCTCACCTTGTCTGCTCCGCACTTTAAAACTCTGTCGAAGTCATTAAGCGTTGAGATTCCGCCGCCTACAGTGAGCGGAATAAAGACGTTTGAAGCGGCACGCTGCAAAACGTCGGTAAAAAGCTTTCTTCCCTCATTTGAAGCGGTTATATCATAGAAAACAAGCTCGTCTGCGCCGCTGTCGCTGTAAAATGCGGCAAGCTCAACCGGGTCGTTTACATCCGAAAGACCTGTAAAGTTAGTTCCCTTAACGACTCTTCCGTTCCTGACGTCCAGGCAGGGGATAATTCTTTTTGTTATCACTTCGTCACCTCAATTGCTTTTGCTAAATCAATAGCACCGGTATAGTAAGCCTTGCCGATTATGCAGGCGTCGACACCGATTTTATTGAGTGCCGAAACGTCCTCAAGACTTGAAACTCCGCCCGAGGCGGTTATATTTATGTCGTATTCATTTTGAAGTCTTTGATAAAGTGCAAGATTTGTGCCCTGCATTGCGCCGTCCTTTGAAATATCAGTGCATATAACGGTTTTTACTCCTGCTTCTATCATCTGACGCATAAAGTCGTCTATGAATATTCCGCCCGACTCAAGCCAGCCCTTTATTTTAACGTCGCCGTTTAAAACGTCTACACCGACGGCTATTTTATCACCGTAAAGCTTTATTGCTTCGCACAAGAACTCCCTGTCTGTGACAGCGGCAGTGCCGATTATCACTCTTTGTATGCCGGCGTCAAGGTATTTTTTGACCACATCCAAGGAGCGGATCCCTCCGCCTACCTCAATGAACATATCGTATGTGCGTGAAATCTTAGTTATAAGCTCTAAATTGGGAGCGTCTCCCGACTTGGCGCCGTCCAAATCAACTATGTGAAGATATTTTGCGCCTGCTACAAAGAATTTTTCGGCGATGTCTGACGGTTCGCCGTAGTCTGTCTTTTTTTCGTAGTCGCCTTTATAAAGTCTCACCGCTTTGCCGTTTATAATATCGATGGCGGGAAATATTTTCATTTTAATGTATCATTCCTCTCGTAAAAAACGCCTTTTAAAGCTCTGCGAAGGCTTTGAGTATGCAAAGACCCTTTTCTCCGCTCTTTTCGGGATGGAACTGGCAGCCGTATACGTTTTTATTCCAAACTGCCGCCGTCACCCTACCGCCGTATTCAGTGTCAGCGGCTACGCTTTCGTCGCACTCTGAGCCGAAGAAGGAATGCACGAAATAAACAAAGTCGCCCTGTCGGCTGTACTTAAATATCTCACAATCCGGACGGACAATGTTGAGAGCGTTCCAGCCGATCTGAGGAATCTTAAGGCCTGACTGTATATAACCCTCCAGCGGCTTTACCTCGCCCTTTATAAGTCCCAAGCCCTCATGGCATCCGAACTCGTAGCTTCTTTCAAACAAGAGCTGCATTCCGAGGCATATGCCCAAAAGCGGCTTGCCGCCTGCTGCCTGATCTTTAATCAAAATGTCGAGCTTGGTGGCGGTTAGCTTTTTAGAAGCGTCTTCAAACGCCCCTACACCGGGCAGAATCAGCTTGTCGGACGATTTAATAACACTCGGGTCGCTCGTAACGACAGCCTCAGCTCCGATTTTTTCAAGGCTTGCCCTGAGTGAAAACAGATTTCCGACGCCGTAGTCAATAATCGCTATCATTTAAATAACTCCTTTGGTGGACGGGATGTCGTTTGCGGTTACAGGGTCAATGCTCACTGCCTGACGAAGGCTTCTTGCCAAGCTTTTAAAGGTCCCCTCTATAATATGGTGGCTGTTTTTGCCGTTTAGCTGCTTGATATGAAGCGAGCAGGCAAGGCTTCTTGTAAACGCCGCCATAAACTCCTCACACAGCTCGGTGTCAAAATCGCCGACCTTTTGGCTCGGAATATCAAGCTCACAGCTGAGTGACGCTCTGCCCGAGATGTCAACGCTTGTGAGAATCAGTGCCTCGTCCATCGGAAGAATCATATATCCGTAGCGGTTTATGCCCCTCATGTCGCCGAGAGCCGACTTAATTGCACAGCCTAAGGCTATGCCGATGTCTTCAACGGTGTGGTGAAAATCGACGTCAGTGTCTCCCTTGCAGTTCACATTCAGGTCTATCAGGGAGTGCTTTGAGAAAAGAGTGAGCATATGGTTTAAAAAACCGCAGCCCGTATCGACAAGACTTTCGCCCCTGCCGTCTAAATTCACGGCAAGGCTTATATCGGTTTCATTGGTTTTTCTTTGTATTGACGCTGTTCTCAAGGTTTACGCCTCCTTTAATATATCTTCAAGCGCCGAGATGAGAGCCTTCATGTCGTCATCCGTGCCTATGCTTATTCTCAAGTAGTCGCTGATTTTGTCCTTGTTAAATCTGCGGACTAAGATTCCGCGGCTTTTCAGCTCGTCAAAAATTTTTTCTCCGGGCATTTTGTCCGTGCGGCAAAAGATGAAGTTGGCTTTTGAATCAGTAAACTCAAATCCAAGCTCGGCGAGCTTTTTCATTGTGTTTTGCCTTGTTTGAATAATTCTGCGGCAGTTGATGCGGTAGTAGTTGATGTCGTCAGCGGCGGCTTCACCGGCTGCAAGAGTTATTCTGTTTACGGAGTAGGGGTTTGTCGAGTACTTCATCTTTTCAAGGTCATTTATAAGCTCAGGGCACGCCATGGCATAGCCGAGTCTTGCTCCCGCCATGGACATTGCCTTTGAAAATGTTCTTGTGACGATTAAATTATCCGACTCCCAGATGAGCGGAAGCGCACTTTCCGCGCCGAAGTTGACATAAGCTTCGTCTATTATTACAACGCTTTCGGGATTGCTTTGACATATTTTTTTGATTTCATCGGTGGATATTGCAAGACCCGTCGGCGCATTCGGATTGGCGATGACGATAAGCCCCGGCTCAAGATTCATATAGTCGCTGACGTCGATAGTAAAGTCGTCCTTCAACGGTATAATCTCGGTTTTTACACTGTGCAGTGCCGAGAAAACCTCATAAAAGCCGTATGTTATGTCGGCAAAGTAAGCCTTTTTTTCGTCTGACGCAAAAGCCATAAAGGCTAAATTAAGCATATCGTCAGAGCTGTTTGAAATAAAAATGTTTTCCGGCTTTAGCCCGTACAAGCTCGCCATCTTTGCCTTAAGACGCTTACAGGTGGGGTCGGGGTAGAGCCTTAAAAGACTTGCTTCGTCGGAATTGACAGCCTTTAAAACACTCTCTGACGGCGGATACGGCGACTCGTTGGTGTTCAGCTTGATGTAGCTTCTGTCCGTCGGCTGCTCGCCCGGGGTATATTCCTGCATTGCCTGATATTTTGAAACCAAAAATCTGCTCATGTTATTAGTCCTCTTTAATTACCTTCAAATCTGATAAGCGCACTGTTTGCGTGCGCATTTAAGCCTTCTTTATCGGCAAAATATGCTATGTCCTTGTAGACTTTGCCCAAGGCCTCCTTGGTGTAATAGGTGTACTGAGTTTTCTTGACAAAATCATCCACGGACAAGGGAGATGAAAATCTTGCAGTTCCGCTTGTGGGAAGGGTGTGATTGGCACCGCTCAAATAGTCTCCGAGAGCTTCGGGGCAGTATCTGCCCATAAAGATCGAGCCTGCGTTTTTAACCTTGTCGAGGAAGTCAAACGGATTGTCCAAAACCAGCTCTAAGTGCTCAGGGGCAATTCTGTTTGATATTTCAACTGCCTGTTCTATATCCTGAACAATGATTATTTTTCCGTTTGCTTCAATTGAAGCCCTTGCTATATCCTTCCTCGGCAGCTTTTCAAGCTGAACTTCGATTTCGTTTGCAACTGCGTCAGCGAGCGGCTTTGAGTTTGTAACCAAAACTGCGCTTGCGAGTCTGTCGTGCTCAGCCTGCGACAAAAGGTCAGCGGCAACGAATGCAGGATTGCTGTTTTCATCGGCAATGACAAGAATTTCACTCGGTCCTGCAATCATATCGATAGAAACAGTTCCGTATACCTGCTTTTTTGCCTCGGCTACAAATGCGTTTCCGGGTCCGACAATCTTATCAACCTTGGGCACGCTTTGAGTGCCGTATGCTAAGGCGGCTACTGCCTGCGCTCCGCCGATTTTGAAGATCTTATCTATTCCTGCAATTGACGCAGCGGCGAGTATTACAGGGTTTACCTTGCCGTCGGGTGACGGGGGAGTTACCATGACTAAATTTTTGCATCCGGCGAGCTTAGCAGGTATAGAGTCCATCAAAACTGTTGACGGGTAAGCCGCAGTTCCTCCCGGCACATACAGTCCGACGTTTTCAATCGGAATGATTTTTTGCCCGCATACAATTCCTGAGTGCTCTGAAATAATGAATGAGTTTCTGACCTGCTTTGAGTGGAACTCACGGATGTTGTCGGCGGCTTCGTTGAGTATTCTTATAAATTCCGGGTCGACAGACTTTATAGCCTCGTTTATTTCCTCCTGTGAGACTGAAAGCGATGAAAGCTCAGCCTTGTCGAATTTCTTTGAGTATTCATAAAGCGCTTTGTCGCCGTTCTTTTTGACGTTTTCTATTATTCCGGCTACAACGCTTTCAACGTTCGCAGCATTTGTGCTTCTGGCGAAAATCTCATCGTCGGAGATTTTGCCGTATTTATATGTTTTTATCATTTAAATGTGTCCTTTCACAAAAACTAAATTCTTTTTTGAATTTCGGAAACAAGCAGGGCGATTTTTTCTTGCTTGAATTTCGTACTCGCCTTGTTCGCTATAAGTCTTGCGGATATCGGAACTATCGTTTCATATACCTCAAGGTTGTTTTCTTTTAGTGTTGTTCCGGTTTCAACTATGTCGACTATAACGTCAGAAAGCCCTAAAATCGGAGCAAGCTCTATCGAACCGTTGAGCTTTATTATGTCTATGTTTCTGGATTTTGACTGATAGTATTCGCCTGCAATGGCAGGGAATTTTGTTGCAACCTTAAGAGTTTTGTCGTGGCTGTCTCGGAAATCCTTCTTTGCCGCTACGCACATACGGCACTTCCCGATGTTTAAATCTAAAAGCTCATAGACGTCCGGCGAGTATTCAAGCAAAATGTCCTTGCCGGCAACGCCTATATCGGCAGCACCTCTTTCAACATATATAGCAACGTCCGAGGGCTTTACCCAGAAGTAGCAAACTCCTGCTTCGGGGTTTTTAAATATGAGCTTTCTTGTATTCGGCTCGTGGATTTCCTCGCAGGAAAAGCCGGAGTCCTCAAACATCTTCAGAACCTTTTCGCCTAACCGTCCCTTGGGCAGTGCTATGTTTATTATCTGCGAATTCATATGTGTAAACTTTTCCTTTCACTGATTGTGCTCGCAAAACTTGATTACCTGCTTGTATTTAGTCCTTTGAGGCAGCTTTTTTGTCACCCTTACGCTCTTTTCGCCGTTTGACAGCTCGTCAGCCAGCTTAAATACCTTTGCGGTATCGTCGCTGTCGGAATACATAAGAGCAATGTCTGCATCAAATTCACTGCTGCATTCAAAGATGTCCTCAAGAAGGTCAACGTTGACTCCGAAGCCTATTGCGCTTTTTGATTTGCCGATGCGCTTCATTAAAAGGTCGTACCGTCCTCCGCTTAAAACCTTTTCCGGAATGCCGTTTATAAAGCCCTGAAATACGATTCCGTTATAGTAAGACATATCCTGAACAACGGAAAAATCAAGGCGAATCTTAGCAAGACTTTCGCCTGCCGTTAAAATCTTAATTACACTTTCAAGCTCGGAAAGAGCCTGATGCAGGGGTCTCGCCCCGCATATTTTTTTCAGCTCCTCAAACGACTCCTCAGCGTTTCCTTCAAGGCTTACAAGCTCAACTAAGGTTTCGTTCTTGCTGCCGTTTTCCGAAAGAATTGAGCGTATGCCGTGAACGTTTTTCTCGGCTATACATTTTATAAGCTGCTTTTTGATGTCATCGGGAACGGAAAGCTCGTCGATCAAATAAGAAACTATTCCCATGTGGGATATATCCAAAATACATTCTCTTTCAAAGATGCAAAGGCTTTTTGCGGCGAGCGATATAACCTCGCAGGTGTTATAAAGGTCGATGTCTCCGATGCACTCAAGCCCGGACTGCATTATCTCACGAAGTCCCAAATAGCCCTTTGAAACTCTGTATACGTTTTCGTTATAGTAGAGCTTCTCGGTAAGACCGTCGCCGTCCTTGGTGTTTTTGATTATGGACATTGTAACGTCCGGCTTTAATGCCATGAGCCTGCCGTTTGCATCGGTAAAGGTTACGATGCTTTCACCGCCTAAAAAGTCCTTGTTTGCGGCGTATATATCATATTCCTCAAATTTGCTCATCTTGAAGTGAGTATATCCACGGCTTTCATAAAGCGAGCGCAGCTTTAAAATCGCTATTTCGCTGTTTTTGAGCATTATTGTGACCAATCCTTTCTTTTTGCAAGGTCATAAGAACTGCTGATTAATATTTATAGCTTTGCAGAGTCTTTAGGCTTTTCGTCCCGATCAAGGCTCTTATAATCATTAAGGCAAAGCGTCAATTGCTATTTTTCAAGACGCTTCAGAACTGTTTTATAACCGTCCTCACCGTAATTGAGCGCACGGTTGACGCGGCTTATAGTTGTTGTACTTGCACCTGTTTTTTCCGCAATATCCGCATATACAGTGCCCTTGTACAAAAGCTCGGCAACTTCAAATCTTTGTGAGATTTCTTTGATTTCTTTAACTGTGAATAAATCGGTGAAAAATCTTTCGCAATCTTCAATGGTTTCTAATGTGAGTATGGCGCTGAACAATTCCTTTGCGTTTTCATCAAATAAATTAGGCATATTTGCAACCGTTCCTTTCTCGGCATGGTTGAGATAAAATATCAGTTGAAAGCATTATTGCGTTACTGTTATACTATACTATCATGTTAGCGTGCTAAAGTCAAGACGGATATTGGCACAAAAAAAGCCGACAACTGTCGGCTTTTTTAGGCGAGATTTATCAATGCTTCTTTACATAAGGGGTGAGAATACCTTTAATATGGACTGTAAAAGCCTGTAAAGAGGACCTTTTTTATTGAGCTGCTCAATTGTAATCTCCTGACTGAGCTTTTGGGTCTCCAAAAAGTCGGTTTCTACATCCTTAACACAGCTTGACTTATATGCAAGTATGCAGTTTTCAAAGTGAAGATAAAAGCTTCTGAAGTCGAAATTAGCGGTTCCGACTACACATACCTTTCCGTCTGCCGTGACGGATTTGGCGTGGATAAAGCCGGGTGTGTACTCAAATATTCTGACTCCTGCATTCAAAAGGGCACGGTAGTTTGAACGGGTTACCGCCATAACCATCTTTTTATCAGGAATATGCGGAGTGATTATTCTGACGTCTACTCCGCCGGCCGCGGCGTGGGTAAGAGCGGTAGTCATTTCATTGTCAAGAATTAAATACGGAGTAGTAACATACAAATTCTTTGTCGCACTGTTTATAAGACCCATGTAGCAAAGCTCGCAGGTTAAATCGTCGGTTGACGGACCGTCTGCAAAGGGCTGAATGTAACCGTCGGACTCACATTTTACGTCGCATGAATACTCTGTGTAGTCAATTATCGCTTCACCCTTTGAAAAATGCCAGAGCTGCAAAAATGTTTCTGTCATCTTTGTTACCGCTTCGCCCTTTATCATTATGCCGACGTCTTTCCAGTGACCGAAGCGCTCTACCTCGTTGATATACTCATCAGCAAGATTAATTCCGCCGGTAAATGCCGTGCAGCCGTCGATAACCAAAATCTTTCGGTGATCACGGTAGTTTAAAAACGTGTCCAAAGAAGGGCGGACACGGTTGAAAACGCTGACGCCTATTCCTAAGGATTCAAGGTACTTGTCGTAGCCCTTGGGCAGCTTTTGCAGTGTGCCGAAGTCGTCATACATGAGTCTGACCTCAACGCCCTCTGTAATCTTTTCCTTGAGTATATCAAGTATTGAGTCGAACATTTTGCCCTGCTCAATGATGAAATACTCAATAAAGATGAATTTTTCGGCTTTTTTAATCTCCTTAATAACCCTGTCGTAGTATTCCTCACCGGAGGGGAAGTATTTTGTGCAGGTGTTTTGATATACAGGAGCATATGCCGTCTTTTGAATGTATCTCATCTGACGTGCCGTGGCAGGGTCGTCTGCTTCAATTTCGGATATGCCGTCGCACTGGTTTGTCATGGTGTTTCGCATCATTAGACGATAGTTTTTAAAACGCTTACCTATGCGATGACTTTGCTTGGACTTGGCGAAAATAATGTACAGCGGTGCGCCGAATATGGGGAATATCAAAACTGTTATTATCCATGTCACTTTAAAAGACGGATTCATGTTTTCGCTTGAGATGTCAAGTATGCATAGCACGGATATAATTGTGGTTGCAATATAGTACCACATGAACTTGCTTGCAAGCGTCAGCGTGAACAGTATCAGAACAGTGAGCTGAACTAATACGAGCAGTATTGTTATGAACATTTTCGATTGAAGAAATTTTATTAATTTTTTCAAATGATACACCTCCGATTTTTGAAATTCGGAACAAATGCCGATTTCATACTTTACAGCCTATGTAATCTTAAAATGACGTCGTGACACGCAAACAAATGCCTGTCAATGTGCATCATTTCATCTTTTTTGTACAGCCTTCGATTATTTTTTGTTATTACTTCTCATTATATATCATAGACGGCATATTGGCAAGTATAAAAACCGAATTTGCCTTAAATACCGTCTGCTCGAAATGCTGATTTGCGAAAACACTGAAATCAGCGTTTTGAGCATAGTGTTTATGATGTGCGCCGCTGCAATACAATTTGTCATAAAATAGTTACAACTTGGTTACAGCGAAGTGACAGTTTGAGAAATTACATTGACATTTTCACATTTCATTGCTAAAATGATTACGATAGTATATTGATTATTATCGGAGAACTATACAGTGTTGCCGCAGAAAATATGAGCTTTAAGCGACGATTGCAGCGCATTTGACAGGCAGCCGATCAAGGTGACGAAATGCGTTGCCGAGTAAATCAAATAATTCTGATGAATCCGCTGAGCGTATTAAGCAGCGATTCATTTTTAAGTTTGAATTTTGAAAGGAAAGATTCTTTGGATGAGCGAGCATAGAATGCTTTGTATGGGCTGTATGGAGCCTTTGGATGAGCTGGGGATATGTCCTTACTGCGGATACAGTGACAGCGCTCTGAACCCTTCGATGTATATGCAGCCAAAGACTGTTTTGGATTCAAGATATATCGTCGGCAGACTCATTAGCTGCAACGGCGAGTCTGCTGTTTATATGGGCTATGACATTACGGAATCGACAAAGGTGCTTATAAAGGAGTATATGCCCGATGCCATATGTCAAAGAGCGGACGACGGGCTTTCGGTTTTACCGCTGCAAAATTCGATAGTTCAATATAAAAACTATATGTCCGAGTTTATTGAGCTGAATAAAGCTTTGATGCGCCTGAGAACAATGTCTCATATTGTTGCGCCGAGCGATATGTTTTCAGCTAATAATACCGCATACGCCGTACTCCCGTATTTTGAGTGCATAACATTAAAGCAGTATTTGCAGAATCAGGCAGGAGAGCTTACTTGGGAACAGGTTAAAAAGCTCTTCCCACCGCTTTTCACTACCTTGGGCTGCATACATAACGCCGGTATTTTACACAGGGGTATCAGCCTTGAAAACATCTTGGTGACCGACCGTGGCGAGCTTAAGCTCACAGGCTTTTCAATTCCTGCGGTCAGAACCGTCAATACCGACCTTGCTCCCGAGCTTTATACAGGCTATTCTGCGCCTGAACAGTACGCTGCGAGCGAGTGGGAGGGAACATGGACGGATGTCTATGCGGTTGCTGCGGTCATGTACAGACTTCTTACCGGATGTATGCCTACCGAGGCTATGGCAAGAATAGGACAGGATTCGCTTTTAGAGCCGGTTAAGATCAATCCGCACGTTCCTGCAAACGTCTCAAAGGTCATAATGCAGGCGATGAGGCTTTCCTGCGAGCAGAGGATTAAGACAGTTACGGACATGGTTACAAAGCTTTTTGACCAGCCCGAATATATGACAAAGCTTCCCATGGGGGCAACTCAGACAATACCGATTTCCACAGGCTCTCAGGCAAAGCGCAGGAGCAGTTCGTCAAAGAACAGACGGCACTCAAATGTATTCATGATTATGGGCACTGTTTTGCTTATCGGCATTGTTGTTGCTGCATTCTTTGCACTTGTTATGATGCTGCTTCCGAGTGATAACACGACCGACCCGATTGTGCCGAATAACCCTGCTGTCACCTTGCCGCAGGATAATGTTACCACACCCGACACTCCTCAGGCTACAACCGAGGTAACTGTTCCCACTTCTCCGCCGGTCACAACCGAGCCTAAGAAGGAAGGCACGATGTTTGTCATGCCCGGGCTTGTTGGAAAGAAGTATTCATCGGTTGCCGAGAGCGACACATGGAAGGGCAGACTTGAGTTCGAAGCCATATATGAGTATTCCGATGAATATGAGAGCGGATATATTTTCGATCAGGACACTCCGGAGGGAACAGACCTCTATCCCGTTCAGCACGTCAAGCTGTTTGTAAGCCAGGGCTTGGCGGTTGTTACTATCCCTGACTTTATCACAGAGTTCGGAATGCGTATGACCAAGGAGGAATATATCGCTGTTTTAGACGAGCTGAATATTAAATATGAATTCAGAGAGCTTGAAACTCCGAACGAATTGACAGGCTATGTTATGGGCGTTTATTGTCCCGAGACTTCCGCTGAGGTCGGCGGCGATATTAACGTCAAAGAAGGAAATACCCTTTATGTCGACATTTCCGTTTATTCTCCGTTTGTTGATGCTGCCGGATAGTCAAACGGCGTGTAGAGTCTGTATGAATTTCTGATGTTTAATATTGTCGCAGAGCTGCAATGGCGGCAAGCGGATTAATATAAAATTTATCTGTTTTTTTGCCCGAAAAGTGTATCGGAAATATTAAACTGAATATGATTATATTAAAGCAAATACCTTTGGAATTCTGTTTCAAGGGTATTTTGCGTTAATATTGACCATATATTAAGCTGAACTGACAATTATTTTTGTTGCGTATTTCGCATTGACAACGCCAAAATGTGATGATATTCTTAATCTGTACTATGCAGTTTAGGTATAACTGCATTAATTTTAGATTTGTGTTGAAATATGCGCCGCATATGGCTGCATTGTTTATTACTTGGCTTATGGAGGTTTTACTATGTCCGAAATCAGAACCGTAGGTATACTCACCAGCGGAGGAGACGCTCCCGGAATGAATGCCGCAATAAGAGCGGTAACAAGAGCATCCATCGCAAGAGGATATAAGGTTATGGGTATAAGAAAGGGCTACCAGGGACTTATCGACGGCGATATGTTTGAAATGGGAGCAAGAGATGTTTCCGATATAGTTCAGAGAGGCGGAACAATGCTCTATACAGCAAGGAGCAAAAAGTTCACGACCGAAGAGGGAGTTCTTTTAGCTAAGAAGAATTGCGACGAGGCAGGCATTGACAGTCTTGTTTGCATAGGCGGCGACGGTACATTCAGAGGAGCTTTGGATATATCCAAGCACGGCGTTAAATGTATTTGCATTCCCGGCACCATTGATAATGATATTGCCTGCACCGACTACACAATCGGTTTTGATACTGCACTTAACACAGCCCTTGAAATGATCGACAGGATCAAGGATACCGAAATGTCTCACAGCCGCTGCTCTGTTGTCGAGGTAATGGGAAGGCGTGCCGGACATATTGCGGTTAACGTAGGTGTTGCAACCGGTGCTGTTGAAGTTATCACAGTTGAAAGACCTTATGATTTGGATGAAATCTGCAAAAAGATGCTTGAGCAGAAGGCAACAGGAAAGTCTCACTTTGAGATAATTGTTGCTGAGGGCGTCGGAAATTCAGAACAAATATCTAATTATATTCAGGAACACACAGGAATAGATTCAAGAGCAACAATTTTGGGTCACGTTCAAAGAGGCGGCTCTCCGACCTGCACGGACAGAGTTATAGCTGCAAGAATGGGCTGCTACGCAGTTGAGCTTCTCGGTCAGGGCATAAGCAACAGAGTTATAGCTGTTAAGGGCTCAAGACTTGTTGACTACGATATCGTTGAAGCATTGGGAATGAAGAAAAACTACGACGAGCATCTCCACAAGCTCTTGGGCGATCTTTCCCTCTGATTTGTCAACCCTCGGTGTTGAAATACGCGGCATTATCTGTTGAGTATTAGTTTCTTTGTATCGGATATCCCGAAATTCGGCATTAACTGTATTTCGGGATTTTGATAGATTATTCAGGCACTTGCTGATTGAAAGGCATATACCCTGAGTAGTGTGAAGATGGTTTTTTGTTGTCACAAAACTCAGGTTATTCAAACCATGCAATCGGCACTTATTTGGTAAGAGTAGAATTCCGAGCGTATAGTGCTGTCGGGACGGGGAGTTGTCCGACAGACGAAAACAGCAAAAAGGCTTTTTGGCTGTTGCGGTTCGGTTTTCGCATCCCGCTTAACATGCATTCAAAGGCTTTTCTATATTGACAATCCATGCATATTAAGCAGCAGGAAAACGATTTGTCGGCTCATTCGGCTGACGGGTCAGTTTTCAGTCGTTATTTATTTATGTAGGAGGTCAATTATGAAAAGCTTTTTTAATTTATTCGTCCGCTCGGCAAAAGAGCTTAAGTCGCTGCGCTGTCTGAGCGTCACTGCAATGCTTATAGCGCTTGATATAGTGCTTAAGCTCACCGTATCAATTGAAGTCACAGAGTCCTTGAAGATTTCCTTTGCATTTGTGGCACTGGCTGCAATCGGAATGCTCTACGGACCGACAGTAGGCTTTATAGCAGGGTTTATAACCGACCTTTTGGGCTTTATAATTAAGCCGACAGGAGCGTTTGACATAAGATTTACCCTGATTGAAGCCACCGGTGCGCTCATATACGGATTGTTTTTATACAATTCGGTATCCGGAAAGTGGTTTGTTCCCCGTATCGTTGCGGCAAAAACCAGCGTTGTAATCGTGTGCAACCTCTGGCTGACAACCTGGGCTGTTTCAAGCATGATGGGAAAGGGCTTTTTTGCAATGCTTCCCGCAAGAGCTGTCAAGAATATGATACAGCTTCCGGTTGATATTTTTATAATGGCATTGTTCCTGCCGATTGTATTGAAGGCGTATACAGCAGTATTCAAAAATGCAAGAAGGGTAGACGAAAAGACGATTTTCAGCGACTCCGGTGTCGCTGCCGCAATGATTTACCTGATATGTATACTGCTCATTGTTATGTGCTGCTTCGGTCTCAGCTCTCAGGATATTATTAACACCAACAAGACTTTGAAATCGGCATCGTCGGAGCAGCAGAAGAGAATTGATGAGCTTGAATCTCAGCTTGACTATCTCTACGAAAGCATGAACATTGAAAAGCCGGCTTTGACTGAGCCCGAACAGTAACTGCGTTTACGGCGACGGCGTATAATCTGATAATCCTGCCTGTGCACAAGCGTCTCCCTTAGCTGTGCGCAGGCATTATTTTAATATTTTTATTGATATTCATTTAAAAATGTGTTACACTGAATTTAAAAGCTGAGAAAATTATTTCGCTTTGCTTATAGGAGTGTTTTATTCATATTGTATCCTTTGCGGACATAGTATTTTGTAGACAAGCTAAACGCTTAAGTGCAGGCTTGATATGTGCGAAAGGACGGTAAATGTATATGAATAAAGGCAATAGCGGCGAAGCGTCGATAAGTAATAAGGTATTCAGAACCGACATATTGCTGGTGCTGTTTTTGATTGTCGGAATTGTTTTGGGAGCTGTTGCGAGTCTTAAAATCGGTTCTGAAGCACTTGCAGGCATATATTCGTCGGATATATACACAGACTTTGACAGCTGGATGGAAACCTTTTTAAATTACTTTGCAGGCTCGGCGGTGTTTGTGACCGCTGCATTTTTGATGGGCTTCGGTGCGGTTTCTCATCCTTTTGAAATCATGCTTGTCTGCTTCAAGGGCTTGGGTCTGGGAGTACTTGTCAGCTCTATTTATTCCTGTGACGACATTTTAATTCGTATGGCGCTGTTTTTACCGTTTGCGGTGCTGTCGTCGGGAATACTCATCATGCAGTCGTGCGAATCGGTCGCCATGTCACAAAGGTACTTCTCGCTGTCTCTGACGAATGAAAACAGGCTCGGTTTGGCAAATGAATTCAGGGATTATATCTTAAAGTTTTTGATATATTTAGTGTCCTGCGGAGTTTTAAGCGCATTAAACTGCTTGGTTTTGCGTTTGTTTGACCTGATGGGTTGGATTTAACCGCAGTAAAAGAAAGGATGTTTAAAATGGGATTGTTCTCAAACTACGAAAAGGTGGGGCCCGGAATTTCAAAGAATCCGGAGGAAAAGCTGCCGTTTGTCAGATTTTTCGAGCTGTATTTTTCTCACTTCTCAAGACTTATTATGCTCAACTTCTTGTTTATACTTGCTTTCCTGCCGTTTGCAGGGATAATGCTTGCTGAGTATTATATGGAACCGAGCAGCTATGCTTATGTTATTTTGTACTATGTGCTCTTTGTCCTGACCGGTATATTCGTCGGTCCGTGCGTATGCGGCTTCACAAAGGTTATAAGAAATATATCCTGCGAAAGACCGATTTTTTTGTGGCACGACTTTTGGAAGGCTTTTCGTCAAAACTTCAAGCAGGGTGCTGTTATGGGCGTCATTGATATGACGTTCTATGTTGCGATGAGCATAGCCTATCCGCTATATTATCAGATGAGCACGTCAAATTCTATGTTCTTTATTCCGTTTGCCATCTGCATTGTCTGCACTGTGCTGTTTTTGATGATGCACTTCTATATTTACCTGCTGATCGTTTCGACTAATTTAAGCCTTTGGAAGATTATCAAAAACTCGTTCTTCCTGATTGCAATCGTTCCGAAAATAAGCGTTATAAATCTTGCTGTAACGGCGGCGCTTTTGATACTGACTTTGATTCTGTTTCCGTTTTCAGCTTTTATGCTTGTGGTTTTACCATCGTTTTTGGGTCTTTTATATGCGTTTAACTGCTTCCCGATCATAAGAAAATATGTAATTCAGCCGTGGTACGAAGCAAGAGGAGAGGAAGCTCCCGAGCTTTCCTATGCCGACAACGACGACGGCTCAGAGGCTGTGTTCAAGGACACTCCCGAGACTGAGGTGCCTGTTGAGCAGCCTAAATCGTCGGGCAAGGGAAAGAAGATAAGGTAAGTAAGCTATGGGCTATAGGGTTATCGATAAGGACAAGTATTATCGAAAGGGAGTATTCCGTCATTTTTCGCAGGACTGTAAATGCTCTACATCAATGACTGCAAGAATTGATGTGACCGAGCTTGTCGCCTGCTCTAAGAAAACGGAGACAAAGTTTTATATCAATTTTTTGTATATCCTTTCAAAGGTTCTGAATTCTCGTGACGATTATAGAATGGGATATATTTGGCAAACGGATGAGCTGATTTGCTATGACGTCATTAATCCCACACAATATGTATTTCATGAGGATACGCAAACCTGCACTCCTGTATATACAGTCTACAGTGAAAACTACGACGTTTTCTATCGTAGCGCACAAGAGGACATTGAGCGAGCAAAACAGACAAGGGAATACGGATTAGATATGGAAAATCATCCGAATTGGTTTGACGCTTCTTATATTCCGTGGCTTTCTTATGATTCGCTGAATATTGAACTTCCCGACGGATATCTTTTCTTTGCTCCCATTGTCAACTGGGGAAAGTATCGTGAAGAAAACGGCAGATTGATGATGCCTGTAAGCGTCAGAATGAATCACGCCATTGCCGACGGCTTTTTGATTGCAAATGTGTTCAGACAGCTGCAGGAAGAGATTAAGGCGTTTTGTGAACAGAGTATCGTTATATAAAAAACAGTTTCTACGAAATAAGGAGCGCAAACTGCGCTCCTTATTCCTTTACATAAACATCGACCCAAGACCTTCAAGCATTGCGCTTACAGAGCGCACAGCTCTTAATGTATCCGACTTTAAATGTCTTTTTTCACTCTTTGTAGCATTTGTTACCGCATAAACGGCTGCACCTGTTACAACGCCTACCGCGATGCTTTTGCACATAGCTGGAATGTTCATACTCATTGTAGATCTCTCCTTATCAAAAATATGTTGTTATTCTGCACGCTTTTTCAAAAAATAAACCCAACGGTGATTGTTTTCTTGCAAAAAAAGTGATATAATTCATTGGAAAAAACGTCGGCTTGGCTTTTTGACTCGTTCAAGCCTTAAAAAGCTTGGAAAAGCTTAAAAGTGAGCGGCGGTTCATCTTAGGTGAAAGGATTTTTCTGATGCAGAATTTAAAAAAAGTTGCGGCAATACACGACCTTTCGGGCGTGGGAAGGTGTTCGCTTTCGGTTATAATGCCGGCATTGTCGGTTATGGGAATACAGGTTGCCGCTGTTCCGACAGCTGTTTTATCGTCTCATACAAACGGCTTCGGCGAGGTGGTTTTAAAGGACATGACCGACTATATACACCCTGCGCTCAGCCACTATAAGGCTCAGGGCGTTGATTTCGATTGTATATATTCCGGCTTTTTGGCGTCGACACAGCAGGTTGACGGCTGTTTGGAGTTTTTAAAGGCTTATCCCGATGCATTAAAAATAGTCGACCCCGTTATGGGCGATTCGGGCAGACTTTATAAAACGTATACACCCGAGCTGTGTAAAAGGATGTCCGAGCTGGTGAGCGCAGCCGATATCATCACTCCTAACCTGACCGAAGCGTCTATTCTGCTGGGCGTTGATTATCCTGTTTCACAGCTGACCTTGAGCGAGGTTAAGAGCATGCTTGTCAGGCTGTCGGGAAAGGGACCCAAAACCGTTGTTATAACAAGCGTCACAATGGCTGACGGCAAGAACTGCAATGTTGGGTACGACAGTCAAAATAACGCATTCTGGCGTGTAGTCTATGAAAAAATCCCGAAGCATTACCCCGGAACAGGGGACTTGTTTGCGTCTGTTTTGACAGGCGGACTGATTTTGGGCGACAGCCTTCCGATAGCAATGTGCCGTGCGACGTCCTTCTTGGAGTATGCAATAAAGACTACATTCGGCTACGGAACGGACGCACGAGAGGGCGTAATGCTTGAAAAATGCCTGCCGATGCTGATTTCAAATCAGTGCTATATGGACTATTCTGCGATTTAGCGATGAATGCGCACGCAGCAAGCGTTGTTATTATTTATATGACGATATAATAATTAAAACTGAAAGAAGGACTTAATTTGAATTTAAATATAGTGCTGGTTGAACCGCAGATTCCGCAGAATACAGGTAATATATCCAGAACCTGCGCCGTAACAGGTGCAAGGCTTCACCTTGTCAAGCCGATGGGCTTTGAGGTGACAGATAAAAACCTTAAAAGAGCGGGTCTTGACTATTGGGACAAGCTCGATATCACATATTATGACAGTCTTTCGGACTTTTTCGGGAAAACAGCAGGTGCAAAGTATTACTATTTCACAACCAAGGGTAAAAACGTCTACAGCGACGTTAAGTACGAGGACAACTGCTATATTCTTTTCGGCAGGGAGGATAAAGGACTTCCGGAGGAGCTTCTGCACAATAATAAGGATGCCTGCGTTCGCCTTCCAATGCGCCCTGAGCTGAGAAGCTTAAACTTATCAAATTCCGTAGCAATAGCGGCGTATGAGATTTTAAGGCAGTGGGATTTTCCCGATTTGTCGAGAGAGGGCAAGCTGACTCGCTTTTCTTGGGAGGATTGATAAAATGACGGACCTTGTTTTTAGAAAGCTTAACATCGGCGACATCGAGCAAATTAATGAGTTTAAAGATGAATTCATTAAAAGCGGCAGCAGTATGGACGGCACAGGCACTCTCATTAACAGCAGCGCCGCAGACTGGCTCGAAAGTGTCAAGGAAGCAGAAAAAAGGGACAATCCAAGCGGCGTACCATGCTTGCAATATGGGCTGTTTTATGATGAAATGCTTTTGGGGCTTATTCAAGTGCGCCTCGTATTAAAGGGCTATCTTGTTGACTTCGGTGGGCACATAGGGTACTGTGTCAGACCGTCAAAAAGGAGGAAAGGATACGCAAAGCTGATGCTTTTGAAGGCATTAGATGTGTGTCGTTCCGAGGGACTTGATAGGGTCATGATAACCTGCCTTGAGGATAATACGGCAAGTGCGAGGACAATAGAGGCTTGCGGTGGTGTTTTTGAAAAGACAGTATATGATAACCTTAATTATTTAGCAAACATGAAAAGGTATTGGATTTGGGTACGAAACGAAAAATGTTAGGCTGCTTTTTCTAAAAAATTTGTCAATAGCTCTTGATATTTTTCTTGCAATTTTATATAATAATTAAGGCTGGGATATTATTCTTGGCTTCATTGTGTATTTTTTTAAAAGGAGATATATTTTTATGGCAGGATTAAACAAAGTCAGCGTTGATGATATCAACGTAAAGGGCAAAAAGGTTTTAGTCAGAGTTGATTTCAACGTTCCGCTTAAGGACGGCAAAATCACAAACGACAACAGAATCACCGCAGCTCTTCCCACAATCAAGAAGTTAGTTGCAGACGGCGGCAAGGTTGTTCTTTGCTCACATTTGGGCAAGCCGAAGAACGGTCCTGAGGATAAGTTCTCTCTCGCTCCCGCAGCAGCAAGACTTGCAGAATTGGTTGACGCCAAGGTTACATTCGCTAAGGACGACACAGTTGTCGGCGAGAACGCCAAGAAGGCTGTTGCTGAAATGAACGAAGGCGAAATCGTTGTTTTGGAGAACACAAGATTCAGAGGCGCAGACGAAACCAAGAACGGCGAGGGTTTTTCAAAGGAGCTTGCCGATTTGGTTGACAACGAAGTATTCGTTATGGATGCTTTCGGCTCTGCTCACCGTGCTCATGCTTCAACCGCAGGCGTTACAAAGTTCGTTAAGGAAACAGCAGTAGGATACCTCATGCAGAAGGAAATCACCTACCTCGGCAACGCTGTTGAGAACCCTGTTCGTCCGTTTGTTGCAATTCTGGGCGGCGCTAAGGTTGCAGATAAGCTCAACGTTATTTCTAACCTCCTTGAAAAGTGCGACACACTTATCATCGGCGGCGGCATGGCTTATACCTTCCAGAAGGCTAAGGGCTATGAAATAGGCACATCACTTGTAGACGATGAAAAGCTCGACTACTGCCGTGAGATGATCGAAAAGGCTGAAAAGCTCGGCAAGAAGCTTCTTTTGCCTGTTGATACAACTATTGCTAAGGCATTCCCCGACCCGATCGACGCTGAAATCGAGGTTGAGGTTGTAGACGCTGATAAGATTCCTGCCGACTGCATGGGTCTTGACATCGGAACAAAGACAGCTGAGCTGTTTGCTGACGCTGTTAAGTCTGCTAAGACTGTTGTTTGGAACGGTCCTATGGGCGTTTTCGAGAACCCCATCTTGGCTAAGGGAACATTGGCAGTAGCTCAGGCTATGGCTGATACC